>QWCE01001437.1_pt1 | contig 72152 bp, 64 predicted proteins | sample 1972531 | NCBI WGS metagenome assembly QWCE01 (sample SAMN09866716, study PRJNA288562) | Human gut metagenome isolate term4_stool, whole genome shotgun sequencing...
TTCGTCGTCCGCATGGTGACGAGTTAACCCCGTATCACCTCGTCACTCGGCCGAGTGGCCATAATGCCACTCATTCCAGGCAGTGCCGCGCGCCCGCTGAACTGTTCTCAGCAGTGGGAGAAGCGCGGCTTCTGTCGTCTGTGCATACTTTCGAGCTACTGCCACAATGGCGTCTACGTGATCAGCGGCCAGCAGCAGCTGCAGATAGCGGCTATCAACGCTCGGCGGGTAAAGGACTGAGTCACTCACCAGTAACGCTTCATCAATATCGATGAGAGCATTCCGGAAATCTTCCTGTTGAGCAGCATCCACTACCGCAGTAGATGCTTGCAGCCGCCGTAAAGACTCTTCTTCTGCCCTCCGCAAGCTCCCCAGGGCGGCACGTGGCCCTTCATTCACAATGGGGGAGAGCGTCTCATGAAAAGGAGTAAGACGCCACAGCACCACCTGTGGGGCAATTGCAGTCGCAGTGAGGATCTCGGAGGCGACAAACATGCCATCCGGGGCCTCTACCGGGTGTCCCAGCGCGAGTGCTGAGCCGCCAGCTGAGGTGATCAATTTCCCGAGCGCCGACACACTCATGTGTGTGTACGATGATGCCTCCACGTGTCCAGAATCAATGCGGGTTGGACCGCTCGCTAGTTCCCCATAGTCACCGGGAACGACCTGTACAAGCCGCATATCCCAGGGGCGAGTGATCCGTAGTAGCTCCGCCAGACCATGGTAGGTATGACCATCGCTTGCCACCACGCGGTGTTCTGGTGCCCATCGCAAAAGCGCCTCAATGACGTCATCTGGGCTTGTTTCACCTCGATGCAATGCCGGAAGCCACCAAGCGGCGGAAAACAGGGGAGAAGCCATAGCAGTCATCTTAGTGACTATGCTAAGATCCATGTCTCGCTGGAATGATCGTTACGGCACTGATCCACTGGCATCGCGCCCTCCCGTCCGCCGCTACCGGGAGGTCGAAGGTACCCGAGGGCTCATTATCGAAGATGCTGCAACCGAATACTGTGGAGCGGTTGTCGGTTTTGAAAAGTCAGACAGTGGTCTGCTTGTTCGGTTGGAGGATCGGCACGGCCGCGTCCGTGTCTTCCCGACTAAACCCGGTTTACTGCTGCTGGAGGGCGAGCCCATTCACCTTGTACGCCCCCGGACTACTCCACGTGGACCACAACTCTCCAATAGTGGCTCCCGCCTCGCGTCACACCCGCAGCGCGCCCGCACTGCTCGGGCTTCCCGTATCTGGGTGGAAGGTAAACACGATGCCCTCATTGTCCAACAGGTATGGGGACACGATCTCGCACAAGAAGGCATTGTCGTCGAAGAATTGGCGGGGTTGGACAATCTCCCGGAGCGGCTAACCCAATTCGGCCCCTCCCGTGTACGGCGTGTCGGTGTCCTTGCCGACCACCTCATTACTGGCACAAAAGAGACCAAACTGGTTGAAAATGTCGGCGAGTTTGTGCTTGTTACAGGGCATCCCTTTGTCGACATTTGGGCGGCCGTGAAGCCCGCAACGGTAGGCATTTTTGCCTGGCCAGATGTTCCCCGTGACGAGGAGTGGAAGGCCGGAGTGTGCCGACGTCTCGGTTGGGGCACCCCGCAGGAAGGATGGCAGCGAATAGCCTCCCGCGTAAAAACTTATCGGGATCTTGAGTCGACGCTCATTGGCGCCGTCGAGCGGCTCATCGATTTTGTTACGGAGCCGGGCGCTCTCTAAGAGAAGTCGTGACGGGCATCTTCGAGTCGATAATGAGCCCAACGATGCCGGTAGCGCAACAGCACACGCCAATGAGTATCACCCACGGATTCGCATGCCCCACCGCCGCCTCTCCAAAGAGCACACCGGCAGTAGTTCCCGGAAAACTGCCTACCACCGTAGCAAGAGCAAAAGGTGCGAGCTTCACAGGGGTTAAGGCGGCAGCGTAGTTGAGGACGGAAAAAGGCACGAAGGGGATGAGCCGTAACGACCCTACGGCGAGCCATCCACGCTTCTCTAACCGCTCATTGAGCGCATCAAGCATAGGGTGATGAAGATGGTTCTCTACCCACCCCCGAAATACGTAGCGGGTGAGGACACACGCCACAATGGCGGAAAGGAGAGACGCACTCAGGCACACGGTTAGCGCGAGTAGAGGAGGGAAAAGTATTCCCGACGTAAGGGTGAAGAGAGTGCGGGGGATGGGAAACAGTGTGAAGATAACGTAGCACAGGAAGAATACCAACGGGAACCAGCTACCTAGTTGGGCAACACCCTGCCTGACTACCACCAGCGGTGGCACATCGGTGAGTACAAGCAAGCCCACAAAGATCAGCAAGATTAGTGGGGCTGAGAGCTGTTTCCAGCGCGGAGCACCGTGAAATCCGGCCCATATTTCACGAGCAATGTAGACGAGCAACGACCACAGCTTTCGCAACGCGTTACGCGTCCGCGAAAGCAGTTCTTGCATCATTACTCTTCCTTCTGTCGTCCCTGTGTCGATGATAGAAAAACCCTGCAGCTTGGAAAGCCAAGTGCAGGGTTCATAGTTTGTGTCCGAGGGGGGACTTGAACCCCCACGCCCGTTTAATTGGGCACTAGCACCTCAAGCTAGCGCGTCTGCCTATTCCGCCACTCGGACTCACTGTGCAATTTTCAGCCGCAATTCTGCGTGAAACCTTTTCATTAGGTTGCTCGCATTAATTTACTGCAAACTTTGTCTGAACCCCAAATCGCCTGTACAACGCGGGTTTCAGAAGCGCGCTCACCAGCAGGCTAAGTCCTAGCGAACGGCTGACCCTACCGCTTCAGACAGTGACGAGAAACCATTCTCCCGAAGCTTCTTCGCCAAGCCTTTGTGAATCCGACGCATCCAGAATGGCCCTTGGTAAATGAAGGCGGTATACCCTTGGAGCAAGTCAGCACCATGGGTAATACGCTCCCACGCATCGTCAACGCTCTCAATTCCACCACAGCCAATGAGGACAATGCGCCCCTGGGTCTTGGCGTAAATGCGATCAAGAACCTCTAGCGCACGTGCCTTCTCCGGCTGCCCAGAGATGCCCCCTGGCCCCATCCTCGCAACCTTGGCCGCATCAGTGCGTAGACCGTCCCGGGAAATCGTGGTGTTGGTGGCTATAATTCCGGCAAGCTCAAGATCGAGGGCAAGATCAGTCACCGCATCAACATCCTCGTCGGAAAGATCCGGGGCGATCTTGACAAGTACTGGAACCTCAGACACCGCCTGACCCGGGGTATTAGGGGAGGAAACGTTCACCACCAGGTAGTCCGCCAACGCACTCACTAGACGAGCAGATGTGCGATAGTCTGATACTGCCTCTTCAGGGGGAACAACTTTCGTCTTGCCGATGTTAATACCGGTGACAGTAGTACCACGACGCCGACGTAGGTTGTTCGCTGCGTAGCCAGCACCATGGTTATTGAAACCCATTCGGTTCAACAGTGCCCGGTCTTCTGGTAGACGGAAGAGACGCGGTTGCGGATTGCCGGGCTGTCCAGCAGCCGTCACCGTACCCATTTCTGCGTAGCCGAACCCCATCGCACCCCATGCATCGGAAGCGGCAGCGTTCTTGTCGAATCCAGCGGCTAGACCCAGCGGCGCAGGGAAGTGGACCCCAAACAAATCCTGTGCAAGAATCTCGTCGTTGTAGCTAAAGATTGGGCGCGCTAAACGTCCCAATACAGGCACAAGATGGAGCGTCTTAATCATTCCAAACACCAAGGTGTGGATCTTCTCCGGGGGAAGAAGGAACATTGTGCGCTTTACAACGTCATACAACACGAGGTACCTACCTGCTGGATTGGGGCTGTTATGTCTATCTTGCCATCGTTTAGGTTAAACTGCTGAACAGACCGGTGGGAACGACATTCCCCGGCGATGACTTTGCCGCTCATACTAGACGGTGCTCGAAATACACAGCACGCACCACAAGGAGCAAGCGTGGAGACCATGAATTGGGCACAGACAATTGTGCTCTCTATCGTGCAGGGGTTAACGGAATTTCTTCCGGTATCCTCCTCGGGCCACCTCAATATCGTTTCTCGCCTTTTCTGGGGAGAAGATGCCGGCGCATCCTTTACCGCCGTGATCCAGTTGGGGACGGAGCTCGCCGTTCTGGTCTTTTTCGCGAAGGATATTTTCCACATCGTCAAAGCCTGGTTTAAGGGGCTATTCCACAAAGAATGCCGGGATGAATTCGACTATAAGATGGGCTGGTACGTCATTGTCGGCACTATACCCATCGGCATCCTTGGGTTCTTCGGAAAGGACCTTATTCGCGACAACGCCCGCAGCCTCTGGCTCACCGCGAGTGTCCTCATCGTTTTCTCCTTCGTGTTCTTAGCTGCCGAACAATGGGGACCTCAGAAGCGTGACTTTGACCAGCTCACGCTGAAAGATTCCCTCATCATGGGTTTCGCCCAATGCCTTGCACTGATCCCCGGAGTGTCCCGCTCCGGTGGCACCATCTCCGCCGGCCTCTTTATTGGGCTTAAACGCTCCGTCGCTACCCGTTACAGCTTCTTGCTCGCAATTCCCGCCGTTCTAGCTTCTGGTATTTTCTCCCTCCCCGATGCGTTTAATCCGGTGCATGGGCAGGCAGCAAGTGCTCTCCAACTCGGTATCGGCGTTGTGATTGCCTTCGTCTTGGGCGCTGCATAGTGTCCCGTCGTCTCTTTGTCTTTGACCATCCCTCCCGCTGCATCGTTGGTGCAATCGGAGAATATCCTGACCAAAGCTACTATCTGCAGGTAACACAGGATCAACAGCTCGTCTCTGTAGAACTCGATTCACTCCAGCTGCGGCTCATCGCCAAACGTATCGATCAGCTTTTGGACGATGTGGGGGACTACTACAACCTGCGTATCCCACACCGATCCCGGCGACTAGAGGATCTGTCGCCACTGGATATGCCGCTCGATTCTGAATTCCTCGTAGGAACCATCGGATTGGCCTGGAGCGAAGAAGAATCAGCTGTCATTCTCGAGCTCCTCGCTTTTACTGCCGGTGACTTTGACCACTCTCTCATGATGTCCGATGACGCAGAAAATGGTCCGGACGCTGTCCGCATTCTCCTACGTCCCCAGCTCGCCCGACAGTTCGCACACCGCACCGCTGTGGTGTATACGGCAGGACGCCCACTCTGTCCGCTTTGTGGTGAACCGATCGGCCCAGAGGGCCACATCTGCGCCCGGCTCAATGGCTACCGCCGCGATCTCAGCGATGTCATCGACCGTCTCACCGATTATCAACGCTAGGCTGCACACGCACCGTAGCAGCGCTATTGGGTACATTGGCCAAAACCCGTTAAGGGCGCAAATTTTTCTCCCTCTGCGTGCAACCCTTCACCCGAGACTACGATAGGGGAGATCGCCCAGTAGACTGGGTGCTATGTACGCATGGCCTTCTGTTTCAGTACCTTCCCTCCTCGGTACACCTGTCCCGCTCCAGCTTCGTGACACATCCCGCGGAGATTTGGCTCCCGTCACGCCCGGAGATACCGCAGGGCTCTACGTCTGCGGTATTACTCCCTACGATGCGACGCACCTAGGCCATGCAGCCACGTACGTCACCTTCGATCTCATCAACCGCATTCTGCGCGACAACGGGCATAAGGTGCACTATGTCCAAAACGTCACTGACGTTGACGACCCACTTTTTGAACGTGCTGACCGCGACGGTGTGGACTGGCGCGAGTTGGGCAATGAGCAGACAGACCTTTTCCGAAGCGATATGGAAGCGCTACGGATCATTCCCCCAGATCACTACGTTGGCGCTACTGAGGTCATCGACGAAGTGGTGGAATTCATTCAGAAGCTTTTCGATAACGGCGCCGCCTATCAGATATCTGTTGATGACGATCCCGAATATCAGGATGTGTATTTCCCTGTAACTGCCACCCCGCAGTTTGGCTACGAATCCGGATATGACGCCGAGACCATGGCACACTTCTTTGCGGAACGGGGCGGAGACCCAGAGCGCGTCGGGAAACACCACCCCCTCGATGCTCTGCTGTGGCGTCAACAGCGTCCTGGTGAACCGGCGTGGGATTCCCCCTGGGGGGCAGGCCGCCCCGGCTGGCATATCGAATGTGCTGCCATTGCGCTGAACCGTCTGGGAACTTCCTTCGACATCCAGGGCGGCGGCTCAGATCTCATCTTCCCCCATCACGAATTTTCCGCCGCCCACGTTGAAGCTGCGACCGGGTGCGAACGTATGGCTCGACACTACGTCCATACCGGTATGATTGCTCTCGACGGAGTCAAAATGTCGAAGTCCCTGGGCAACCTCGTTTTCGTCTCCAAACTACGCGCTCAAGGAGTACATCCTAGCGCCATCCGACTAGGCATTTATGCCGGCCACTACGCCGCCAACCGAGACTGGTCCGACACTGTGTTAGCAGACGCAGTCACCCGACACCATCGATGGCGTGAAGCATGTGAGCAGCCAGTTGGTGTACCTGCCGCAGATACCGTCCAGAAAGTCCGAGAGGCACTTTCCCATGACCTTGACACACCGCGCGCATTAGCCCTCATTGATGTTTGGGCAGAAGAGACACTCCGGGGGCTAGGGGATGACGCAACAGCTCCCGCCACCATCCTTACTCTTCTCGACAGTCTGCTGGGAGTTCGCTAAGTGGAGAAAAACACTGCGCTGCTCGACGCCATGCAGCGCCGTGTCGTCATCGGTGATGGCGCTATGGGCACGATGCTGCAGGCCGAGGACCTCACCCTTGACGACTTTAACAACCTTGAGGGCTGTAACGAGATCCTCAACCTCACCCGCCCTGACGTCATCCAAAAGATCCATCGCACCTATTTCGAAGCGGGTGCTGACGCCGTCGAAACCAACACTTTTGGCTGCAACGTCTCTAACCTTGCCGACTACGACATCCAAGACAAGATTTTCTCTCTCGCCTACGCTGGAGCACAGCTTGCTCGGGGTGTGGCAGACGAAATGGGGCCCTCCGCCGATGGCACCCCTCGTATGGTGTTGGGTTCTCTTGGCCCTGGCACCAAAATTATTTCACTAGGGCATATTGACTTTGAGTCGGTGAGAGATGCCTACCAACAGTCAGCTAGTGGGCTCATCGAGGGTGGGGCAGACGCCATTCTCATCGAGACCTGTCAGGACCTTCTTCAGGTGAAAGCCGCGGTTATCGCTGCTAAAGCCGCTATGCAGGATGTCGGGAGAACTCTTCCAATCATCACGCACGTCACCCTTGAAACCAACGGTGCCATGTTGGTGGGCTCAGATATTACAGCCGCACTGACGTCAATCGAACATTTGGGTATCGACATGATTGGCATGAACTGCGCGACCGGCCCGGAAGAGATGTCGGAGCACCTCCGATACTTATCGCAGCATTCTTCCGTCCCTGTCTCCGTTATGCCCAACGCTGGACTTCCAGTAGTTGGACTCAATGGTGCAGAATATCCCCTCCAGCCAGAAGAGCTCGCAGACGCGCTCACTCACTTCGTCGATAAGTACAAACTGTCTCTGGTGGGAGGATGCTGTGGCACAACCCCTGCGCACATCAACGAAACCGCCCAGGCAGTGAAAGCTCTTCAGCGGGGAAAGCGGGCTCCTTCACCCGAAGACTGTGTAGCTTCGCTCTACACAGCCACCCCACTGCGCAGCGATGCTGGCGTCACTCTTATCGGTGAACGTACCAACACCAACGGCTCCAAAGCCTTCCGTGAGGCCGTCCTTGCCGGCGACATGGAAACCGTCCACGATATCGCCCGTCGTCAAATTCGTGACGGAGCGAACATGCTGGATCTTTGTGTGGACTATGTTGGGCGAGACGGCACCCAAGACATGGCGCCCATCGCCAAGCTACTATCGACCCAGTCCACCCTGCCCATCATGTTGGACTCTACAGAACCCGCCGTCATCGAAGCTGGCTTGCAGGCTCTTGGTGGACGGTGCGCAGTTAACTCCGTGAACTTCGAAGAAGGGGAGGGGCCGGAGTCTCGTTTCCATCGAATGATGACAGTGGTGAAGAAACATGGTGCAGCAGTCGTCGCACTGACGATCGATGAAGAGGGCCAAGCTCGCACTAAAGAACGCAAAGTGGAGATTGCCGAGCGGCTGGTACAGACTCTCACCACAACCTGGGGAATGCATGTATCCGACATCATCCTTGACTGTCTTGTTCTGCCTATTACGACAGGCCAGGAAGAGGTGCGCCGCGATGGCATTGAGACAATTGAAGCTGTTCGGGAAATGCACAAGCGCTACCCCGATGTGCACTTCACCGTCGGCCTTTCCAACATCTCTTTCGGCCTTAGTCCAGCGGCTCGCCAAGTTCTCAACTCTGTCTTCCTCAACGAGTTGATGGAAGCGGGACTCGATACTGCCATCGCGCATAGTTCCAAGATTCTTCCTATGAACAAGATCGAGGATGAGGCCAAGGAGGCCGCGCTTGACCTCATCTGGGATCGTCGCGACAGAGTGGAGAACCCTCTCCAGCGCTACATGGACCTTTTCGAAGGCGTCGATGCGTCCAGCATGCGCGAAGCCAGAGTAGAAGCGCTCGCCGCGTTACCGCTCATGGAACGCCTACAACAGCGAATCGTCGATGGTGAACGTAGTGGGATCGAAGAGGATCTCACTGCAGCACTCGACGAAAAACCAGCACTTGAGATTATCAACGATGTCCTCCTCGAAGGCATGAAAACCGTTGGTGAGCTCTTCGGGGCAGGACAGATTCAACTTCCCTTCGTGCTGCAATCCGCGGAAATCATGAAGATTGCAGTCTCCTTCCTCGAACCGTTTATCGAACGGACAGAAGGGGAGGAGACGTCCAAAGGCAATATGCTCCTCGCCACTGTGAAAGGCGATGTGCACGACATCGGCAAGAACCTCGTCGATATCATTCTTTCTAACAATGGCTATGACACCGTCAACATTGGTATTAAACAGCCCATCAACAACATTATCGAAGCGGCAGAAAACAACAACTGCGACGTCATCGGTATGTCTGGTCTACTGGTGAAGTCCACAGTCGTGATGAAGGAAAACCTCATTGAGCTAAACGACCGTGGACTTGCCCAGAAGTACCCCGTTATCCTGGGCGGGGCTGCACTGACCCGCGGCTACGTCGAAGACGATCTAGCCGAGATTTATGAAGGTGAGGTCTACTACGCCAAAGACGCCTTTGAGACACTGCGGCTGCTCGGCGAGATCATGGACGCAAAACACGGACGTCGTGTCATCGACCTCGCCCCAGATAGTCCGGCCGCACTGGCAGCCTTGGCTGCCGAAGAAGAACGAGCGAAAAAGAAAGCGACCCGTCTCGAGCGGCGCGAACGTTCCAAGCGCATTGCGGAAAAACGGGCTGCTCAGCAGGAGGACATCGTTATTCCGGAACGCTCCGAGGTGACAGTGGACGTCCCCTTAGCAACCCCACCCTTCTGGGGTACCCGCATCGTGAAGGGCATACCTTACCAAAATTATGTCAGTACTCTCGATCATCGTGCACTCTTCCTCGGACAATGGGGCTTGCGGCCGACACGTGGGAGTGATGGCCCTGACTACGACGAACTCGTCGCAACCGAGGGTGAGCCACGGCTTCGTCTCTGGCTCAACGAAATGTCCACCCGGGGCGTACTCAATGATGCTTGCGTTGTCTACGGATACTTCCCTGCAGTGTCAGAAGGGAATGACATCGTCATTCTCACCGAGCCTCGACCAGATGCACCAGAGAGGCTTCGTTTCACGTTCCCCCGCCAGCAGCGCCCCCGCTTCCTCTGCATTGCCGACTTTATTCAGTCTCGCGCCCGTATGGAGCAGACTGGGCGAGTTGATGTTCTACCGTTCCAAGTTGTCACCATGGGTACTCCTATCGCTGACTATGCTGATGAGTTTTTCGCCCAGGACGACTACCGCAATTACCTTGAGGCGCATGGTTTATCGGTTCAGCTCACCGAGGCTCTCGCCGAATACTGGCACGAACGTATTAGACACGAACTCAAACTGTCTGATGGCTCCTCCGCCGGCTCAGAGGACTCCATAGACAAAGCTGACTACTTCGATCTCAAGTATCGGGGTGCACGCTTCTCCTTCGGTTATGGCGCCTGCCCAAACCTAGAAGACCGTGAAAAGATGATGGAGCTTCTCGAACCTGAACGGGCAGGTATCGTCTTGTCGGAGGAATACCAGTTGCACCCCGAGCAGTCCACAGACGCTTTCGTCCTCTACCATCCAGAGGCGAAGTACTTTAACACCTAACGCACAACACCAACCTGAATAGTAAAGAACGGACAGTACGCGTGAGCACTCTCAAAGCAGTTCTTTGGGACATGGACGGAACCCTCGTCGACACTGAAGTCCTCTGGGACAAAGCTATCTACAGCACTATGGAGGACGTGGGAGCCCCTCTAACCCCAGAACAACGTGTTCTTACCATCGGTATGAGCATGGACAATCTTCTGGACGCCCTCGCCGGGTTCGCGGGAGGTGCTGACGATGGCCTCATTCGCACGATCAATGACAAGATCATTGCAACGATGGGGGAGCTCTACCAGACAGAAATGCAGTGGCAGCCCGGAGCTATGAACATTATCCAGGAGATTCGTGCGGCTGGCATTTCCCAAGCACTCGTCACCAACACTCAACGGGTTCTCACTGACTTGGCCCTCCGCAAAGTGGGTAAGGAGAATTTTGCAGTGAGCGTCTGTGGGGATGAAGTTCCCTCCGGTAAGCCTGCCCCAGATCCTTATCTTCGTGCTGCGGAGCTGCTTTCTGTATCGCCCGGGGAGTGCTTGGTCGTTGAAGACAGCATGACCGGAATCGCTTCGGGGCGTGCTGCTGGCTGCCATGTTCTTGGCATCCGTACTGAGAATCCCCTCACTTCCGGTGATGGCTACGATATTTGGGAGTCTCTCACTGGCGTTACCCTTACTGATCTCCAGCGTTACGTAGGGAACTCACTGCCCTTGTAGTCCGAATAACTCTGCACGTCAGAAAAGTGGAATAATACGAATCGTGAAGAACTTCGAAGACCTATTCGCTGAACTCCTGGAAAAATCCGTGAGCCGCCCTGCGGGCTCCGGCACCGTTGCTGCGCTCGATGGAGGGCTCCATTCCCTTGGTAAGAAAGTTGCGGAGGAAGCCGGCGAAGTGTGGTTGGCTGCTGAATACCAGTCTGATGACGAGCTGTCTGAAGAAATCTCGCAACTTATCTACTGGCTACAGGTCATTATGGTGAAACGCGGTCTCACTCCCGCCGACATCTACAAATTCCTCTAATCGACATCTGAAAGGTAGCTGCCGTGCTGCGCATTGCTATTCCGAATAAAGGCGCCCTTTCCGAGCCTGCTCAGGAGATGCTGAAGGAAGCCGGGTATCGTGCTCGAGCTGACCGGAAGGATCTTACTGTGGTGGACTCCTCCAATGGAGTCGAGTTTTTCTTCCTTCGCCCCAAGGACATTGCAATCTATGTCGGGAACGGTCAACTAGATCTTGGCATTACTGGCCGTGACCTGGCGATCGAATCTCAGGCACCCGTTCGGGAACGCCTTGGTTTGGGATTCGGTGGTTCGAGTTTCCGCTATGCAGCGCCTGCTCATGAAGAGTGGAGTGTCGAGAAAATCGGGGGCAAAACTATTGCCTCCGCCTACCCGAACCTCACTCGTTCCGATCTTGCGTCACGGGGTATCAATGCCACCGTCATCCGCTTGGACGGAGCTGTCGAGATTTCCATTCAGCTTGGCGTAGCCGATTGCATTGCAGACATCGTAGAATCTGGACGCACCCTACGCGCCCATGGCCTGGCCCCCTTCGGTGAACCCCTCTGCGTATCCGAGGCCGTGCTTATTGAACGTGACAGTACCGAGGACGATAGCCCTGAGCTGGCGCATGCTAAGGAAACACTCGCAGGCCGTTTACAGGGTGTCTCTTACGCAAAGAAATATCTCATGCTGGACTACGACTGCCCACGAGAGTTGCTCGATAAAGCCATCGAGCTCACCCCCGGTATTCAGTACCCAACGGTATCCCCGCTCTCTAATGACGGCTGGTGCGCAGTCCGCGCAATGGTTCCCCGGAAGGGAATAAACGCCCTCATGGATGAGTTGCACGCTCTTGGTGCAAGCGCCATTCTCGCGTCTGATCTCCGTACCTGCCGTTTGTAGCCACCTCGCTATAGACCTCTCTCTGACGTCCGACGAGTTCGCTGCTCCTCGGATATCAGTTGTAGGATTCGCCGGGCCAACCAGGATAATCCGGCAACGTCCCGCCGAATTCTGGACAGTACTGTTGAAACGCGCACCAGCTGCAGAGCTTTGACGCGCGCGGAATGAACTCGCCAGTCGCTCCACACTGTCTAATATCGTTCCAGAGACGCACAACTTCTCGCTCAGTGTCGAGAAGTTCTGCCGCAGACGGGCGGCTTACTATCGTCTCGCCTGTTTTCAGGTAGATGAGCTTCATCTGGTCCGGCACAGTGCCATAGACGCGCCAGTACATCAGACTATAAAGACGCATCTGGAATTCCACTGATCCGGAATAGCGGGGGAGAGGCTTCTTACCGGTCTTGTAGTCGACGATCCGTACTTCTCCTGTCGACGCTACATCTAGTCGGTCCATAAATCCTCGCACTGGCGTCGCATCTGGCAGCACTGTGTGGATGTATTGTTCGCGACCAGTAGGGTCAAACCTTCGAGGATCCTCAACATGGTAGTAGTTAAAAACCAGGGCAGCACAATCGTTCAGGAATCGACGCTCCTCGCCAGCGGGGACTACTGTCGGATCTTCCTCTGCTCGGAGCGCTTCAAAGGTTTCCGGAAGTAGCCCAATAGCTGCATCGGGATTCCGCTCCGCGGGCGGCAGACCGAAGAGTTTCTCGAAAACAGCATGCACTACCGTTCCTTTAAACTGCGCCTCAGTGGTGGGCTCAGGAAGTCGATCAATCGCCCGGAAGCGGTAGAGGAGAGGACACTGGCGAAAGTCGTTAGCGCGAGAGGCAGATAAGGCAATGGGCTTCGATGCAGTAGGCTTAAGAGGTTGAGAAGCTTCCCCCGAAGCTTCGTCCTGGGTCCGTTCGTTCGTCATATTTGGCAGCGTACACGGTCACAGTGACACAACACGTCCGGAACCGGATCAAAGGAGCAGAATGCGTTCTCAGGGACCTTTCGCTGAAGGTGACCGCGTCCAACTGACTGACTCAAAGAGTAGGCACATCACTCTCACCCTCCAGGCGGGCGGACGTTACCACACCCATCAAGGGTTTATTGCGCATGACGACATCATTGGACAGCCCGAGGGGTCCTCTATCGAATCCTCCGCGGGTGGTAGCTATTTGGCGCTACGCCATCTGCTTGTCGATTACACTCTTTCGATGCCTCGTGGTGCGGCAGTCGTCTATCCCAAAGACGCTGCCCAAATCTTGATGGAAGGAGATATTTTCCCTGGTGCCAGAGTCCTCGAAGCAGGCGCTGGCTCTGGTTCACTCACCTGTTCGTTGCTGCGGGCAACCGGCCCTACCGGACACGTCTATTCTTACGAAATCCGCGGCGACCATATGGAGGTTGCTGAACGGAACGTCGTCGAGTTTTATGGTGAGCATCCGAACTGGTGGACACTCCAGCAAGGAGATCTAGCTGAGGTCACCCGAGGGGACATCCCGGATGGTGTTGATCGCATCGTTCTCGACATGCTGAGCCCTGAAGATTGCCTTCCCGCGGTAAAAGATCTCATCAACCCCGGTGGCGTCCTTATTTGTTATGTGACGACGGTGACGCAGTTATCACGTTTCATCGAATCGCTTCGCGAACAGCAGTGTTGGACTGAACCTCGCGCATGGGAGAGCTTTGTGCGCGAATGGCACGTGGTGGATCTCGCTGTACGTCCTGAACACCGGATGCAAGCCCATACTGCTTTCCTCATCTCCACTCGACGACTTGCCGATGGCACAAAACCTCTTCCCCCTCGGCGAAAAGCACGGCGCTCCTAAGGTTTTCTGGGTTACCCTAGAAGCAATTATGCCGCCCGCTTCGCGGGTCGTTACCGTTAGTACCTACAACCTTTATAGCTGCACCATTATGACTGAAGTAGACGACCTCAAGACCAAGTTGCATAGCCTTGAGACGCGCAACATCAAGCTGGCTGAACTCCTCAAAGCCTCTCGTGAACAAATCAACGAGCTGAAAGAAGAGCTCGATTCCCTCTCGTCCCCACCCACCGCGTTTGGAGTCGTCCTTAACCCGCGTCTTCTCGACAACATGGACCTTGACAACAAGACGGCAATGTCGATCGATGTCTTTACTAGTAATCGGCCGATGCGCGTCTCGTTGAGCCCCAACATTAAGATCACCGATATCCATGTGGGCACCACCGTACGGCTGAACGACGCCCTCATCGCGGTGGAGATTGTTGATACCCCCGCGGCTGGCCAGATTTTTAAGGTGCAAGAGATGGTCGACGACTCTCATGCGCTAGTATCCAACCACACGAACGAAGAACGTGTAGTCACGTTGGCGCAGTCCCTTGTCGATGGAGTTGAGACCGAGCAGGGCGTTCGTAAAGTGCGTATCGGTGATTCTCTCATCGTTGACGAGCGTATGAACGTGGCACTACATCATGTGGAGCGCGGTGAGGTGGAGCAGCTCATCCTCGAAGAGGTTCCGAACGTCGCCTATTCTGACATTGGCGGTCTTGAACCGCAGATCCAGCAGATTAAAGACTCTGTTGAGCTTCCTTTTCTTCATCGCGACTTGTATGCCGAATATGACCTCCGCCCGCCCAAAGGCGTACTACTCTACGGCCCTCCTGGTTGCGGTAAGACTTTAATCGCAAAAGCCGTCGCTAATTCATTGGCTCAGCAAATTGCCGAACGGCAAGCAGCTGCAGCAGGCGAAAAGAAGCCTAGAAAGATGCGCGCTGAATCCTTCTTCCTCAATGTGAAGGGCCCGGAACTCCTTAACAAATATGTTGGTGAGACAGAGCGCCAGATTCGACTCATCTTCCAGCAGGCGCGAGATAAAGCGAACGACGGTAATCCCATGATCATCTTTTTTGATGAGATGGATGCAGTGTTCCGGACCCGTGGGTCTGGCATTTCTTCTGATATGGAGAACACTGTCGTGCCCCAGCTTCTTGCCGAGATTGATGGCGTGGAAAGCCTGGAGAACGTCATTGTCATCGGTGCTACGAACCGAGAAGACATGATTGACCCCGCAATTTTGCGGCCCGGACGTCTCGACGTGAAAATCTGCATTCGCCGTCCTGACGAAGATGGTGCACGAGATATTCTCGCAAAGTACCTCAACCGGGCTGTGCCTCTCTCCGCTGCCACTATCGCTGAGCTGGGTGGAGGAGACACCGACGTTGCCTATCAGGAACTCATTAACCGCACGGTGGAGCGCATGTATGCACCAATCCCGGAAAACGAGTTCATTGAAGTAACCTACCGAGATCGCTCGACGGAAATTCTCTATTTCAAGGACTTTGTCTCCGGCGCGATGCTCCACAACATTGTGGATCGTGCAAAGAAGTCTGCAATTAAGGCAAAACTTGAGGGCAAACCGGCAGGCATCACTGAGCAGTTCATGCTGGACGCTGTTGCTCTTGAGTACTCACAAAACGAAGATCTGCCCAACGCTAACCGTCCTGATGAGTGGGCTCGTGTGTCTGGAAAGAGAGGCGAACGGATCATTGATATTCGACTACTTTCACAGTCATCGACCCGTGAGTAAGTACGCCCGGTCTCTTGGCACTGAAGTGGAATTTGGCATTGTTACTCCAGACAATCCTCTCCTCAGTCCGATTTCCAGTTCCACCGATGTTGTACTGGCGTATGCCTACTCCTTGGGTATGGCTGCCGATTCTCGAACTCGCTGGGATTATTCCCCCGAGCATCCCTTGCGTGATGCACGCGGCTACGACCTGGGTATTGCGCGGCCGAGCCCACGTATCAACCCCAATGCTCCGGGTCTCGCCAATCTTGTCCTCTCCAACGGCGGACGCTTCTACGTTGATCACGCACACCCCGAGTTTTCAACGCCGGAAGTCGCGGATCCCCTCGACGTTGTTATCTGGGATAAAGCGGGGGAGAGAATAGCGTACGAGGCGACAAAGATCCTCGCGTCTCTCCCCGACTCTTATCCAGTTGTGCTTTACAAAAACAATGTCGACGGCAAAGGTGCCTCTTACGGGGCACACGAGAACTATCTCGTGAAACGGTCCCTGGATTTTACGCTGCTCGCGCAGCAACTCATGCCGTTCTTTGTTACACGCACGGTCTACACCGGTGCTGGTCGTGTCGGCATTGGTACCACCAGCCAGGACACCGGGTTCCAGATCTCACAACGCGCAGACTATATCGAAACCGATATCAGTTTGGAGACCACCCTTAATCGAGGTCTCATTAACACTCGCGATGAACCGCACGCTGACGAAGAGATGTGGCGGCGTCTCCATGTCATTGTCGGTGACGCCAATATGGCGGAAGTTGCCACCTACCTCAAGGTAGGACTGACCATGCTGGTCATCATCGCTATCGAAGCTGGTGTCGATTTTTCTGATCTCGTACTAGAAGACCCTGTTGAGGCAGTAAAAATGGTCTCCCGTGATCTCACCTTGCAGGTTCCGCTCCCTCTGTTGTCGGGGGGGCAAATGACGGCACTAGATATTCAAGAACAGTACCGCAGCCGTGTCTACGCTTTCCTTCACGGAAAACGAAATCCGCATGTTCCTGCCACGCCTCACCATCACAGCTGTTTTTCCAAAGAACGTACTGATGACCTCTGTAAGTGGTGGGATAAGGTGTTGATAGATCTCCGCACAGATCCCTTGAGCACCTCCAACTATCTGGACTGGACGGCGAAACTAGCACTGCTCACCAAGCTTCAACGGCGCTACCAGTGTGGGTGGGATGATGCCCGGCTCACTGCCCTCGATTTTGCCTATAGCGATCTCCGCCCTTCCGGTATATACAACAAGTTAGTTGCTGCTGGTCGCATGCAACGTCTGATCGATGAGCCAGTGGTCCGTACCGCAGTTATGCACGCTCCAACGACGACACGTGCCTGGTTGCGGGGTACCTTAGTAGAAAAGTTCGGTTCAGCCATTGTCGCAGCTTCGTGGGACAGTATCTCCGTCGCAGGTCCCAACGATGGCGTATACACGTTGCGTATTGACGATCCGCTCTCGCTGGGGGCGGCGAACTGCGCTCCTATTGTGGACAATGAAGACAACCCCCAGACGATCCTGCGACGGGTCTCGTCAGAACTGTTGAAAGGAGAACGCTAATGCCACAGGCACAGGTTTTCGGAGGCCACGGTAATGGTGGAGATGACGATGAGTTTGGCGGCGGCCAGGCTAATCTGCATGCATCTGTCGACGAAGCCGACGACCTCCTCGACGAAATTGACAGCATGCTCGATACCAATGCTGAACAGTTCGTCCTGTCCTTTATCCAAAAAGGTGGAGAGTAACTTATGCGTCGTCGCATCGCGGGAGTAGAAACTGAATACGGCATTGCCTGCATGCTAAACGGTAAGCAGCGGCTCAACGCCGATGAAATTGCCCACCACTTTTTTACACCCGTTATTCACATCTACCATTCGTCGAACATTTTCACGAAGAATGGCTCGCGGCTCTACCTCGATGTTGGTTCCCATCCGGAATACGCCACCTGCGAATGCGACTCCGTTGATCAACTTGTCACCTATATTCGTGCAGGTGACGAAGATATGAATGAGCTTGCCATCCTTGCTGAGCAAGGATTGTCCCACAGCAACATCGGCGGCGACGTCTACATTTTTAAGAACAACACCGATGCCTCTGGAAACTCATTCGGCTCCCACGAGAACTACCTTATCGAACGCACCGATGACTTCTTCCGCATTTCCCAAGCTCTTATTCCCTTCCTGGTAACACGACAGCTCATATGCGGAGCAGGAAAAGTTCTCACCGATCCCCACACAGGGGAGACGACCTTCCGACTATCTCAACGCGCAGAGCACGTCTTCGATGGAGTCTCCTCTGCGACAACACGCTCACGGCCCATCATCAACACCCGTGATGAACCGCTGTCAGACTCCTCCCTTTACCGAAGGATGCACGTCATCGTAGGGGACTCGTCGATGGCCGAGCCCACCACAGCGTTGAAGCTAGGCTCCACTCTCCTTATGCTAGAAATGTTGGAAGAAGGCCTCGAGGTCCCCAACTTCTACCCACAAGATCCGATTGAGGCCATCCGTATCGTCTCTCATGGCCTGGACGGGCGAGCAGAATTCCCGCTTAAAGCGGGCGGCACTGCGACAGCACTCCAGGTCCAACAGGTTTTCTGCGATGTCGCCACTCGTTATCTGGCCCATCGTCCAGCCGATTTACAGACGTCACGTTACCTCTGGGTGGTGGAACTGTGGACAAAAGTACTCACTGCGGTTGAATCGGGTGACCTGAGCCCCATTGCCGCCGACATCGATTGGGTCATCAAGAAAACTCTTCTCGACAGGCAAATTGCACGCCATGGCATTGAGCTTTCCGATCCTCGCTGCGCGAAACTCGATCTGACGTACCACGATGTCCGTCCCGGACGAGGTATTTTCCCGCTGATGGAGGCCCGTGGGCTCATCAACCGACTGACGGACCCTGCAGCTGTCGAGAGCGCCCGCAGTATTCCCCCCAGTACTACCCGCGCCAACATGCGAGGGCGTTTCATCGCACAATGCCTTGACTCAGAAACCCCCTTCTCCGCTGACTGGACGCATATTAAACGCCTCTCCTACGACCCGTGCGAGTTGGAGCTCAACGATCCGTTCGTGCCTATGACACCCGAAGCTGAGTCGCTTATTTCTAGTATTGGATGAATTACCATCAAGGTGTGCGTACCCCCAAAGTCTCGCCACTAGAACGTCAGCTCAATCTAGTGATCGCGCTCCTCAACACCCCGAGCTACCTTACCGCAGATGAGATCCGGCAAACTGTGGCCGGCTACTCTGCCGATAATGGGGAAGCCGGCCGGCAAATGTTTGAGCGCGATAAGCAAGCCCTCAAAGACCTGGGTATTCCCATCAGTGTGGAAAGCACTGATGAAAAGGGCAATATTCCCGGATATCGCATCATCAAAGCGGACTACCAACTGGCGCCACTATCCTTCTCCTCCGCGGAACGCACCGTCATCACTCTCGCTATGCAGCTCTACGCCGGGGACGGCTACAGTGAGCTGCAAAGCGCCTTCGACAAACTGCAGCACGACCATGACGACACCCGCCCCGGGCTCATCAACTTCGCGGCTGCGGCGACCGAGCAAGAACTCACCCAGCTGACTGCCCTCTCGGAGGCCGCAGCACAACACAGTACCGTCACCTTCCACTACCACACCGCACAAGCACTCACCTCAGAAGAACGTGAGGTGGAGCCTTGGGGAGTGGTCGCTGACAATGGCCACTGGTACTGCGTGGGATTCGACCGTCGACGGCGAGCCGTGCGAGTTTTTCGGCTTTCCCGCCTGAGCGGTGACGTTACCGACACCGGTACCTCAGCCCAGCAAGAACGCCCCCATATCTCCGTCCGAGAAATCCTGCGTCAGCAGCTCTCCTCCGTACGCCGCTATGTGTCCGCCTGCGTCGAAGTCGATACTGACACCAGCGAGGAGCTGGTACTAGCTGCAGATCGGGTCACTACCGCACCGCACAACCCCGAACGACGACATCTCGAATTTGACTCCGTCAGCTACCAATGGCTGCGGGACGCAGTACTCGCCGACATTCCACATGCCACCGTGCTGGAGCCCTCTGACTTAGCGCAGGACGTCCGCACCTGTCTCGAGCGAGTTGTCCAACGCTCTCAAGCAGGGGAGGCCACCGAATGAAGACCTCGCAGAAAGTAGCGCTCGCCCTCGACATCATTCCGTATCTCGCCAGCCATGGCGGTATCACCCGCCGTGAAGCAGCTGCACACTTCGGAATTTCACCTCGCGAGCTCACCTCCATCCTCGAGATAGCGGTCTGTTGTGGCATCCCCGGATACTACGGTGGCGATCTGATCGACATCGATATTTGGGGAGATAACATCTACGTCTACACGGCACAGGGATTGGAGAAACCTCTCCGCCTTACCCCTGCAGAACGAGCTGCGCTGACGTTGGCGCTAGAGCACGTCGATAAAGTCCCCGGGCTAGCCAACCACGCGGCAGTCCGCAGTGTGCTCGCTAAGCTGACAGGCCAGCAGACTGCCCCCAGTGAGGCCACCGACACGGCTGTTTCCACTGGTGGGATCCCTGGGGTGACCGAAACCCTCTCAAATGCTATTGCCGATCGGCGGGTACTGACGCTGGACTATCTTCGCGGTACGGGGGAGCTGACAGTGGGACGTCGAGTTTTGCCCTACCGTCTCATCATCCGTAAGGGCTTCGCCTACCTCATTGCCTGGTCTTTGGACGCACAGGAGCTTCGCCAATTCCGCCTTGATCGGATCGTTCAGCTTCGTCCCGACACGCTGTGGGAGGGGGAGGAACCACTCCAGACCACTGATATTGAGCGGTACTGTGCAGATGATGAGGCAGCCAAAGAAGCCTTGGTCACCTTGCGGCATGACGCCGTCTGGCTGGCAGAGCTACTGGACATCACCATTACCGAAAGTAACTCCAGCACACTGTATGGCGTGCTGCCGTACTTTACTGACGCGTGGTTGCTCCGCACGGCACAACGCTACACAGACTATATGGTGGTATGCCAACCTGAACATATAGAAAAGACTGTTGTGGACCGAACCATGCAGGCGTTAGCGCGGTAGACTAGCCATACAGTGAAACCCCTCTTATGACGTTAGTTGGAGGACACCATGCCCAATCTTGGTTGGCCGGAAATTCTTATTATCCTGCTCGTTATTATCGTCCTCTTCGGAGCCGCTAAACTCCCCGAACTGGCACGCTCCATGGGGCGTTCCATGCGAATCTTCAAGTCCGAGATGAAGGAAATGAAGAACGAAAACGGGGAGGACAAGCCCGCCCGCAAAGCTGGTAAGACGAAGAAAGCCGAGCAGCTTCAGGCCGAACCTGTGGTCGAGGCAGATGCAGTTATCGTCGATGACGACACGGTCGTGGTAGAGACGCCTGCTGAACCCGTCACCGATCCCGCGAAAAAGGCTGAATAAGCTTTTCCCTCCTCACTAAACGAGAACAAGCTCTTGGCTCAAAAAAAGCACATCCGTACGCCAGAAGAAAAGATGGCGTTGACGGAGCACTTACGAGAGCTTAGGAAACGCACTGTTATCATCGTCGGGATCATCTTCCTGGCGATGATCTTTGGGTTCGTCTGGTACGACCTGAGTATTGGCGTCATTCCTAGCCTCGGTGAAATTCTGCGGGGCCCCTATTGTGCGATCCCCCCAGAAGCACGTCTCCAGTTGGGCAATGACGATACCTGCCGATTGCTCGCAACTGGCCCATTCGAGCAGTTCATGCTGCGCCTAAAAGTGGGAACTGTTGCCGGTATCGTCTTTGCTAGCCCCTTCTGGCTCTACCAAGTATGGGCCTTCATCGCACCTGGCCTGTACAAGAAAGAAAAGAAGTTCGTCCTCCTCTATGTGGGTATCGCCTCTTTCCTCTTCATCTGCGGTGCAGTACTGGCCTACTTCGTGGTCGCAAAAGCGTTGGACTTCCTCCTCAATATGGGCAATAACGTCCAGATTACTGCGCTCTCAGGTACGCAATACTTCAACTTCATCTTGACGCTCATCGTTATCTTCGGGATGAGCTTCGAGCTACCCCTGCTCATCGTCACCCTCAACATCATGGGTGTGGTGCAATACGAGCAACTCAAGAAGTGGCGACGAGTCGCTATTCTCTGCCTCTTCTGCTTTGCAGCTTTCGTCACCCCTGGTGGGGAACCTGTTTCCATGACCGCGCTAGCGCTTACCTTGACTGTGCTGCAAGAGATTGCTATTCAAATCTGCCGCGTACACGACAAGCGCAAGAAAAAGGAACGTCCAGCGTGGATGGACGCCGACGACGATAGCGCTTCTCCTCTAGGAACGCCCGATGCAGTTGCTCCTACCGCCCTAACAGAAAATGGGGAGGAGGTAGCTGCTTCAACTATCGCTGCACCGGCACCGCTGCCGGACAGTCAGCCACCAACGCAGGTCGATGTCCACGAACGCTGGGCATGGGCCGATGTCGACATCGACGACGAGGAACCCGCCGATAATGGAACAGACAACGCTCCACGCTAGACAAGAAATTCTTGACGCCTTTATTGCGCGTCGCCCTTTCTCCCTCGATGAATTTCAACGGCGTGCTATCTCCCATATTGCTGAGGGACACAACGTAGTCGTCAGCGCCCCTACAGGAGCGGGGAAAACTGTCATTGCTGAAGCCGCTGCCGTACTAGCCCTTCACCAGTCTGAGAAACTGTTTTACACAACCCCCATCAAAGCGCTGTCGAATCAAAAATATCGAGACTTTTGCGCTCGGTGGGGAAAAGATAATGTCGGTCTCCTCACCGGAGATCAATCCATTAACGGAGATGCTCCTGTCGTTGTCATGACGACGGAAGTCCTCCGTAACATGCTGTATGCCGGCAGCGCCACTCTGCACGACCTCAGCTATGTGGTAATGGATGAAGTTCATTATCTCTCGGACGCCTTCCGGGGAGCCGTCTGGGAGGAGGTCATCCTCTCGCTTCCTGATACCATTCAGCTCATTGCACTTTCCGCTACCATCGGAAACACCGCTGAATTCTCTGACTGGATCACTGCAGTTGTCGGCCCTACCAGCACCGTCAGTACGGGATTTCGTCCAGTACCGCTCACAGCCGACGTTCTTCTCAATTCCACGATCTACCCGCTGCTTAGCAAGAACGGTAAGCACGTCTCACAACACCTGCAAGACCGCGTCGACCGAGTACTCCACAGCCCGGGCCACCATGAACGTTTTCCCAACCGGATTCGCATAGTTGAAGCACTTGAACGGGAGAACCTGCTACCCGCAATCGACTTCATTTTTTCCCGCGCGGGATGTGACTCCGCGCTTGCCCAATGTACTCGTTCTCGCGTTTCATTGACGACGAAAAAAGAGCGGCAGCGCATCTTCCAACACGTCGATGAACGCTGTCACCAACTCTCTGAAGCTGACCGTGAAACTCTACACTTCGCGCAATGGCGGGCCGCACTTGGCCGTGGTTTTGCTGCCCACCATGCAGGCATGCTGCCCCTGTTCAAACAAGTTGTGGAAGAGCTTTTCAGCAAAGGGTTGCTAAAAATCGTCTTCGCAACCTCCACACTAGCGTTAGGCATAAATATGCCCGCACGTGCCGTCGTATTGGAGAAGCTCACAAAGTTTAACGGCGCCACCCATGAAGAACTCACCAGCAGTCAGTTTGCGCAACTTATCGGCCGAGCTGGGCGCCGCGGTATCGATGCCACTGGCCACGCTATCGTCTACTACAGCCCAGAAGTGGACCTAGACCGTCTCGCAGCCCTACACAACGCCGACCCGTCACCACTTCGTTCAAGTTTTAAAGTCGGCTACAACATGGTCGTCAACCTGTTGGCTCACCATAGCTACGAAGATGTTCGTGTGCTGCTTCACCAGTCCTTCGGACAGTATCAGAACGACGCAGCGGTAGTCCACGCGCAACGAGAGCTGACACGGGTAGATAAACAGCTTGCCACAATAGATGCCGATATTTCCCCCGAAATGTCCGAGTACCTCGACCTTATTTCCCAGCTCAATATAGAGACTAAAGCATGGGAGAAGAATCGGAACAAGGACAAGCCACACGCCTCTAAAGGTGCCTTAGCTAGACTACGTCGTGGTGACGTCATCTGCATCAGTGTCCGGAAGAAACCTATCCTTGCGGTGATACTCGAACGTCCCCGCAAAAACCGTGTTCTCGTCGTGACATCCACCTGGGTGGGAGCAACTCCTCTCTCTAATGTTCGGCATAATGGGCATTCCCTCGGCCATATCCACCTGGAGAAAAAGGGGGCCGCAGACGACGCCCACACCGTGAAGCTCGCCCGCCGGGAACTCGCACACAGTAATATCCGTATCCCCAAAGACGCGCGCCGAGAAAAGGCCCTTCATCCTCCAGCCCACCTACACCATCTACGGAAGGAGGTACGCCGCCACCCACTTCATGGACATCTCACACACGCTGAGATTGCCACCCTCAACCATGATAGAGCCCGCCTTGTCCAACAACGTGAGGCTCTCCAACATCACATTGACCACGCCTCAGGAACCCTTGCCACCGACTTTGCACGCGTGTGCAGCATTCTGCATGACGCCGGCTATCTGACCTCGGACTACCAACTAACTGACGCTGGCACTCTTCTCCGATCCATCTACTGCGAAACTGACCTTATCTGCACGGAAGCAGTACGCGAACACGCGTGGGATGGATTGGAGCCCGCGGAACTCGCCGCGGTGATCTCTGCGATTACCGGAGAAGCCCGAAAAGAGACGGACCACTACTGGCCTCCCGCTGCCGACACCCAGCGCATCGCCCGTGACATTCACCGCTTGGAGAGGGAACACGACGTGGTACTGTCCCGCCCGCTTTACGGTGGTTTAACCACAGCCGTCTATCGTTGGGCGAATGGGGCTCCGCTTGAAGAGTGCCTCGTCGTCGCAAAAATGTTTGGTGTGAGCGTCACCCCCGGAGACTTTGTGCGACATATTCGCCAAATCGTGGACCTTCTGTCCCAGCTCACCAAACTTGATACCACAGAGTATCAACACCTCGTAGACTGTTCTTACCAAGCGAAAAAAGCCATCCAACGCGGTATCGTGGCCGAATCACTGTAGAAGGAAAGGGATTCTTGTGAAGACTCTGCAGCCCTCGGAAGGTGGCGTTCTCCTGCTCGGTGGACGATCCGAAATTGGGGTGGCCCTCGCCAGTCGGCTCTGCAACGGACGGCCAGTTGTCCTCGCACAGCGTCCCTCACAGCAGGATGTTGGGGCTTTTGAAGATCTCCTCCGGGGAGGTGCACAACAGGTCTATTGCCTGGAATGGGACGCCCTGGTGGAAAGCGATCTCACCTCCATCTACGAGCGTGCTGAGAAAGTCTGTGGCATGCCGGTGAGCACCATCATCGTGGCATTCGGGGTCCTCGGGAATCAGCATAAGGCGGAGCACGATCCGAAGGAGGCGTATCGCATTGCGCACACGGATTACACCGCCCAAGTAGTGACGATTACCGCCGCGGTCGAGTACCTCCGCAAACATACCCACGGCCTACTTGTCGCGTTCTCGTCTATTGCAGGGTGGCGCGTACGGCGCGGAAATTACGTGTATGGGTCTGCTAAGGCGGGATTAGATGGCTTCCTTTCGGGTCTCATCGATGCCACCCATAAGGAAAAGATCAATGTGGTGATGGCACGTCCGGGATTCGTGATCGGCCGGATGACGCAAGGCATGGATCCAGCCATCATGTCTTCGACAGCAGAACAGGTTGCTGCCGAGGTATACCAGGCTATTCGCTCTGGCAAACACCGTATATGGGTACCCAGTCGTTTACGTTTACTCGCCGCCATTATGCCGTTCGTCCCCTCCGCACTGTGGCGGAGAATGCCCCGATGATCCATGTCATCGGGCTCACCGCAGCCCCTCTCACTGACCGCGATAGTGATGCTGCCCAGCTCATTCACCATGCCCCGCTGGTTCTTGGCTACCCACGCCAGCTTGCCCTCGTGGAGCATTTAGTGACGGGTCAGTCTGTGGCGCTGCACTCACCGCTGCGCACGACACTCCGTCACCTCCTCGAGACTGCCCCCACCGATACCGTCGTCCTCGCCTCCGGAGACCCACTGTTCCACGGTATTGGCGAGACTGTCATCGACTGTGCCCCAGCTGGCGTGCGAGTTCGATGCTACCCAACATCAACTGCAGCAAGTTTGGCGGCGAGTGAACTGGGGTGGAGCTACTCTGGTCTCCCTGTTTTTTCACTCACCACCGAACCTCTCCAGGCGTTATGTCGCGAGCTTTCGCCAGGTCAACGTCTTCTTATCTACGGCATCACGCGGCAGAATATTGAGGATGTCGCCGGCTATCTGTGTCGGCACGGCTACGATTCATCACGGCTCTGGCTGTTGGGTGATCTAGGTACCCCTTCAACATCGCGATGGCAGGGGACAGCGAAAGAACTCTCTCGTTCAACAGCAGACGCAGCTTCTTTCTGCGGAGATGTCACTCTTCTGGCCATGGAGTGCCAGTATTGCGATCCCCGGGATAGTCGTGCCAGCCGCACCGCTGGCCTTCCCGACGAGCTCTTTTCCACCGACAAAGGCCAACTCACAAAGCAGGCCATGCGGGCGATCACCCTGTCTCAGTTACTTCCCTGTGCGGGGGAAGAGCTCTGGGACGTAGGGGCGGGTTCTGGGTCTGTCGCCATTGAATGGTGCCGGCTCACCGGCGGTACGGCGCATTGTTTCGAAGCCAAAGCAGCACGACACCGCGACATTGTCGATAACACGGAACGTTTGGGCGTGACCGGCCTGACTCTCCATGGGGAAGCGCCCACTACTTTTGCGGAAGTGACCACCACGCCGGCAGCTATCTTTATTGGGGGAGGGGTGACCACACCGGGTATAGTCGCCGCCTGCTGGGAACGCCTCATGCCGGGGGGACGTCTGGTCGCTACTGCCGTCACGACGGAGTCTCTTCGGGTAGTGGAGGACGCCTGTGCTCGTTATGGTGGTTGCCTGACCGAGTACTCGGAAGCAACCTATAGCCCGTTGGGGCATTTACATACCTGGCGACCACGCCTCCGACATGTGCAATGGGTGGTAGAAAAATGACGGTGTACTTCATCGGCGCTGGTCCAGGTGCTGCTGATCTGCTTACCGTGCGTGCGGTGGAGCTGCTGAAACGGTGCCCAGTCTGCCTTTATGCGGGATCAATTGTTCCACCTGAAGTACTGGAATACTGCCCTCCCACCGCACAGCTAGTGAATACCGCACGTCTTCCCCTCGCCGAGATTATTGATCTTATTGCGGCTGCAGATGCACGTGGTGACGATGTTGCCCGCCTGCATTCTGGAGACATTTCGGTCTACAGTGCCGTCAACGAACAGATCCGTCATCTCCTCGAACGAGGCATCGACTATTCCATCGTTCCCGGGGTCCCGGCCTTTGCGGCGGCAGCAGCAGCTCTTGAACAGGAGCTGACGGTACCTACCGTGGCGCAATCTCTTATCCTCACCCGTGTCGAGGGGCGAGCTAGCGCCATGCCACCTGGCGAAACACTGGCCAACCTGGCTGCTAGCGGCACTACGCTGGCTCTGCATCTCGCCGCTGCCTATACGGACCGCATTGTTGCGGAGCTCCTCCCGCTATATGGCCCGGATTGCGCTTGTGCTGTTGTGGCCTACGCCAGCCGACCCGAGGAGCAGGTGCTGCGCTGCCGTCTTCGTGACCTACCGCAGGCGGTAGCAGATGCCGGTATTCGTATGACAGCAGTGATCTTTGTCGGCCCCGGTGTCGATATCGCCCAGGCACATTTGCAAGGGGCGCCTACCAGCTACCTCTACTCCGATGATCGTCCCCGAGATGCCTATGGACATACGATCTGTAGCCTCGCTGATCGTCAGCGGGAGTCACAATGAGTGGCGCAGCAGGGCAACGATTGGGAACAGACTGTTCTGCGACCATCCTCATCCTCGGGGGGACCAGCGAGGCCAGGGAGCTCGCAGAACATTTGGTGGCGAATCCCCGCTTCAGCCAGTGTGCCGTGGTCTCTTCACTCGCAGGTAGAGTTTCCCATCCGCGTCTACCGCAGGGGGAGGTGCGTATCGGTGGTTTCGGAGGGGTACCTGGGTTGGGGAAATGGGTGGAGGATCACCATGTTGTTGCGCTCATCGACTGCACTCATCCTTTTGCCGAGCAGATTTCGGCTACTGCCCATGAGGTCAGTCGCCAGCGTCACCTTCCTCTTCTTACCGTGCATCGGCGGGCCTGGCAGGAAGAACCCGGTGACCAGTGGATTCATGTGCCGACGATGGATGCGGCGGCTAACCGTTTACACGGCTTCCAGCGTGCGTTTCTCACCATTGGACGGCAGCAGCTTGCAGCGTTCTCGACAGTGGACACCCACTGTCTTATCCGCTGTGTAGAACCACCGGCGCCACCACTCCCGCACTCCCACGAGATCATCCTCGATCGTGGTCCCTTCACTGTAGAAGGAGAGCGTGCGCTCCTCGAGCGTGCCCGCTGTGATGTGCTGGTCACCAAAAACAGTGGGGGAGCAGCAACGTATGGGAAGATTCAGGCGGCCCGTGAGCGGGGACTACCCGTTATTATGGTGGACCGACCCGTACCGCAGCGTCCCTCGCCCTCTCATCTCGACGTGGAGACCACTGCAGCAGCAATCGAACAGCTGCAGCAGATCATCTGCCCTTCGCGGGAGAGCTAACGTTTTTGCTCCGGCTGGTGGGATCCGCGGCGACGCCGCACATGGTCATCTGCATCATGGTGATGATGTGCCGCGCGTTCTTCCAAAAGGCCCTTTTCGGAAGCGAGCAATTCGGTGGTGACGTCAGGCTCTGCCAGCAAAGTCTCGTCGTTTTCAGGCTGGTATTGGCGTCCTTGTGACACTGCCTGCGCACGTGCCTCCGCATGGCGTTGCGCACGACGGGCAATACTCTTCTCCACCCAGCGGGTCATCCAAGCAAAGGTGGGAGGGGTGAAGACGTAGTCGAGACGGGAACCGCGCACCAGCTCTCGGATCAGCAGGGAAACGCCTGTCACGAAGACTAGTCCGATCAGCGGAGCCCAGAAATTCATTGAGCTGAGGACGCCTCGTGGGTCAATAAAGAGTTCGCCCTCTTGCCAGGTGGACATGTCGCTGCCGGTGTGGGTGTCGATGAGGGGGAAGATGTCTTTATAGAAGACCCAGACGAGAATCTCGTTGAGCAGGTAGATCTCTAGGGTATGTCGTCCAATGTAGGACAGTAGCTTTCCGAAGTAGGTACCGTCGAGTGCTACCGCGATCGCGACGCCAGTAATGAGGCCGTAGCCGATGAGGAGAATGTTGGCGCTGGTGTGCAGGAACTCATTGTTGATGTAGCGGTAGCCTTTTTCCATCACAATGAGCAGGGCGAAGAGAATAAGTGCGTGGTACCAGCGACTCTTCGCGGCTACACGGATAACAATCTCGCGCCCGTATAGCCCAATGCAGTAGGAGGAGAAGTACATTGCTAGGCGTGTCCACGACCAGAGTGGCCCAGCTTGCACCGAACCTCCGATAAAGGGGGCGATCAGCGTCAAAGCAAAGGACACGGCCAGTACGTAGCGTCCACGCACACGCCGAAACACCCAGATAACGAAGGTGAAGACCAGCAATGCCATGAGGAACCAAATGCCGTTTTCGGGGAAGATTATTCCCCGGCCCCATTGGCTCCAGAAGTGGTCGAGGGAGGTGCCGCGAATAAAGTGGGAGGCCAGCAGGACAATGGCTCCCCACAGAATAAAAGGAACACCCCATAGCCACGTTCGTTTGACGATGAGCTCAGCAAAGGTGAAGCGTCGGATCTTGGCGGCGAAGAGGCCAGATACCATGAAGAAAAGCGGCAAACGCAGGTGGATGAAGTTTGCAGAAACGTTGTACCACAGTCCAGGTGCGTTTCCTGTGTCGATGCCCCAGGTCGATAGGTGAAGAAAAACGACCGTGAGAATGGAGATACCTTTGGCGATATCTACCCACACTACACGGGGCTTGACTGGCTTATCTGCCACTACATCTCCTAGTCGTAACGCCGCGGGGTATAGACCCGTTGACGGTCACCTACGGCCACTCTGCGCGTGCGGGAGGACCCGACGATAAGCACAGTGCGCATGTCAACATCGTCACTCGTAAAGTCGGCAAGCGTGCTGACACTGTATTGTTCCTGTTCACAGCCTACCGCGCGAACCTTAATTATCAGAGTTTCGGGGCTTCGTGCGTGACGCAAAAGCTCAATGAAGGCATCAATTTGGTGCGGTCGCGCCCGCGATTCGGGGTTATACACAGCAAATGCCATATCCGCAGTACAACAAGCCTGCACACGCTGTGCGATAGTGTCCCAAGGCTTCAGGCGGTCTGATAACGAGAGGACAGCGAAATCGTGGCCGAGGGGAGCACCCACGTGGGCAGCCGCTGCCAGCGCTGCTGTGACTCCAGGATGAACCTCTATCGGCAGCTGAGCTAACCTCTCGGCGTCCTCACTGTCAGGATCCAGCGTATCGAGCACTTCCATGAGCGCAGTCGCCATGCCGAACACACCGGGATCCCCGGAGGAAACAACGGCCACTCGTTTCCCGGCGGCTGCTAGGTCTAGCGCCAGTCGTGCACGCTCGAGCTCCACCATGTTTCCAGAACTGTGAACGTGCTGGTCCTCCCTCACCGCGACTCGTTGCGTATAGGTGGCATACCCCACCACATCAGTAGCCTGGGCGAGAATATCAGCGGTGTCGTGGGTGAGGAATCTGGCGTCTCCAGGCCCCAACCCCACGACATCAACGCGTCCTCCCGCCGGAAGACTTTCCTGGCGCGCAACCCCGTCAGCAACTGTCGTGGAGGGGAGTAGTACGACGGAGAAGTAGGGGAGTCGTTCGTCGCTGCTGAGGGCGTCCGCTAAAGGGATGACGCGTTCGTGTGGAGTGCTGGCATTGCTGACGACAAGAGCCTGCTCTAGTCGGTCCGCCGCACGGAGCGCCGCGACGAGTGTGTCGGTGGTACGTCCCAGTTTGAGTACTGCAAGCGGGTCACCGCTAAACAGTTGGGCCGTGAGTTCTGCGAGGGGCAAGGTTGCCGGCACGACACGAAACACGTCGTGATCCTCGCACAAGACGCGCTTGGTCGCAGCGGCTGCCGCTTGGAAACTGCTGATCCCGGGGATGATGTCGACGGGATAGTCCGTGGCGAGTCGGCGGCTGAGATGCTGTTGTGAGCTATAGATGAGGGGATCTCCGGCAGCGATAAGGGCGACAGTTTGGCCAGCTGCCAGCTCGGCACGCAGCAGCCTTTCCGCTGTGTCGTAGAACTCCGCTAGTGCTCCTTGGTATCCCTCTGGGTGGGAGGTCGGTCCAGTCGTCACCGGGTACTCTAACGTCAGCAGCCGCTGTTGGTCGAGATAGGGGGTGACGGTCTGGAGCGCGTGGGAGGTGTGGCCGGGGGCCTGGTGATAGGCAACGACATCAGCAGCGCACAACGCGTGAACGGCTTTGACTGTGAGGAGCTCGGGATCTCCCGGACCAACACCGATAGCATAGAGGCGTCCCCGTGGTTCTCGAGGGTGAATAGCAGCTTCATCGTTTGAGCTAGACATGGTTAGAACGCTTTCTCCGAAGGCGTGGCGAGAGCATTGAGAGCAGATACGACGATGGCTGAACCGCCGCGTCTCCCATGAACGGTCAGGTATTCGGTTCGTCCCGGATGGGCCGCACACCAGTCAGCTAATGCCTGCTTGGATTCAGCGGCACCCACGAAACCCACGGGAATCCCAATAATGGCAGCTGGGTCGGGGATCTTTTCATCGTCGAGAAGCTCGAGGAGACGGTAGAGGGCGGTTGGGGCATTGCCGATAGCAACGACGGCACCATCACTGTAGGAAGCCCACAAGTCGACGGCTTGGGCGCAACGGGTCAGCCCATGTGCTGCGGCGGCATCACGGATACCGGCCTCATGGAGGGTACAGATGATGGGGTTGTTGTGGGGGAGCCGCCGGCGCGTGATACCGGTCGCCACCATGGAGACATCACAGAGGATGGGGGCCCCAATGTGCAACGCTCGGCGGGCCGCCTCCACACATCCTTCGCTGGCCTCAATATCGCTAGCAAGGTCAGTCTGCCCGCATCCATGGATCATGCGTACAGCAATAGGCTCAAGGGCGGGGCTAAACCTGGAGAGATCTGCTTCCTCCCGAATAATGCGGAAAGATTCCGCATAAATGTCATCGCCTGAACTGGTGTAGCTATAGCTCATGCGGCTGTTGTCCTCCGGTAGTCACTGGGGTTCGCCCATCTGCATCCATGAGCATTTCTACATACTCGCCTTGTACTGTGGCGAGACGTTCCCAATGTTGTGCATTGGGGTGTCCGCACCGCCGGGCACAGCCTGCATAGTGAATTCGCACTCCTGGTTGGTAGTCAGGGGAGTGCATCTGCTGCCACGCATCCGCGCGGACATCAGCATGTGCACGTCGGCATCCTGGTTGCCCTCCACAGGCACTGATCCAGTTAGCCGGGTGATGGGGATCGACACTCATCCCTAACCGAGTCAGGGCGGTACACAGATCTTCGCGGGCAGCTGCTGAAACGCCATAGATGACGACATTATGCCAGGGTGTAAAGCGCACGGGGTAACCGAAGTCGGCTAGTATTTGTGCGGCTTCTGCGGTCATTCGCCCGAAGGGGATGGCGGCTACCACGGTGTCTGCGGTGATACCGGCAGTGGGCTGAGTACGTGGTGGAAATGCTACCTCTGTGTCCTTGATTTCGGTGAGTTCATGAGAATAGCTCTCCTGGAGTCGCAGCACAATAGTCTCCCGACACTGCTCCTCGTCAACCATCCGCCACTGTTGGCGGGGAAACTCTGCATAGTACTGTGCAGCAGCGGCAAGTATCTCGACAAGATGATCCTGCGCGCAGGTGAGGGGCGTGGGAGCAGCTGCCAAAAGGATCATCCAGCTCCCGTTGGGCTGTGCCACCGCCCCCAGATCTGGGCGCTCGTAGCAGACGTCACCGCTGCCATTATCGAGCGCGATAATGGTGCGTCCTGAGAGCTCCGCGACTGCGGGGCAAGCGCAGAGCTCTTGGTCGAGCTCGTCGACAAGACGCGCTAGAGAGCTGTCCGAGGGGCCACCCGAATGGGGGAGTGGGGAGACAAGAATAGTGCGCACACTGTCATGGGTTGGGTGGGGAAGAAGCCCGGCTGCCGCAATGTCAGCGATGAGACGTTCATGCGTGTCACCCTTGTTGACTCCGCGCAGCTGTGGGTGCGAGCGGTTCGAGAGATGCAGGAACCCATCCCCATAGCGTGCGGCAGCTTCTCCGAGGAAATGTAGCTCCGCAGGAGTGAAGAGGCTGCCGGGTTTGCGGATGCGCGCGATGCCGCCGTCTTGGGCGGGGAAGAGTCGCAGCGTGCTTGGACACGAATCGTGGCAGGAATGGTCGGATTCTTGCCGAGGAATAAAGGTGTGCACCCCATTAGCCTAGTCTGTTGGGAGCCAGCAGCCGGTCAGCCCACGTGCTCCTTGATACCATGGGGGAGTTATTGTCGCTGAAAAAGTAGGTTTGTGTGCGCGCCGTTTTACTTTCCACCTCTGATACTGATGGTCTCGCGGCTGCCCAGTCCGATCGCCCGTGGGTGTGGAGTAACCCCTCTGGTGCACCAGCAGCAGAAGTAACCTCTCTTCTCGCGGATGCTGACGTCATCGTGCTTCGCCTGCTGGGCAGTGCGCGCACCTGGGATGATCTGATTTCACTGGTGACGGCACTAGAGAAGCCGCTTGTGGTGGTATCTGGCGAACAATTGATCGACACCGAATTATTGGCTTGCTCCACCGTCTCCGCTGAGATCGCACACACCACTCATCTCTACCTTGCAGCGTCCGGTGCGGACAATATGGAAGCTCTCTGGGATTACCTTGAGCTTGCGGTCTGCACCCCGGGGATGGGTCCGTGTGAGGCGAGTACGCATGTGCCGGCACCCCACGCGCATCCGGCCTGGGGCATCATGGGTACAGATCCCGGGAGGAGCGATCCTCCAGCGGCCACAGGGCGAGTGGGGATTGTGTTCTACCGCTCGCACTATCTGGCGGGAAACACTGCGTTTGTCACGACACTTGCAGAAGCATTTTCGGACTGTGGGGGAGTAGCAGTGCCGATTTATGTGTCGTCTCTGCGGACTCCCGATGAAGATTTACTGAGCTACCTGGGGACCTTTGACGCACTTGTCGTGACGGTGTTGGCTGCTCATCAACCAGGGCAGTCTACTTCTCCAGATTCTGCTGCTGCCATCCCCTGGGAGGAGGACGACGCTTGGGATGGGGGAGCCCTCGCACGTCTAGGTATCCCCATTTACCAGGGGCTCTGTTTGACCTCGCCTCGCGAGAAGTGGTTGGAGTCCGATGAGGGGATGAGTCCGCTGGATGCGGCATCGCAGGTGGCAATTCCCGAATGCGATGGACGCATCATTACTGTGCCTTTCAGTTTTAAGGAGGAGGGAGAGGACGGCCTCAGCCGTTATGTGGCAGACCCCGAACGCTGTTCCCGGTTGGCATCGCTGGTGATGCGGACAGTGCAGCTGGGTTACCTTACCAACGCCGATAAGCGTACTGTTCTCATGCTCTCGGCTTACCCAACGAAGCATGCCCGCATTGGTAATGCGGTTGGGTTGGATACCCCTGCCTCAGTTCTCGCCTTGCTTCACGCGTTGGCAGCTGCCGGCTACACCGTAGATGAAGCAGCGATTCCCGGTTACACCATTGGCGATCCTGCTGCCGACAACCCTGCCGAGCTGATGAAAGCGATTATCGCGGCGGGCGGGCAAGATGCCGACTGGCTGACGGATGAACAGATTGCTGCGAATTCACTCCGGTTGGACGCTGCAACCTATGAGCAGTGGCTTCGCCTGTGCCCACCGCAGCTGCAGCAGGAGGTCGAAGCTGCCTGGGGCCCTGCGCCTGGGGAGCTCTTTGTGGATGCTCGCCGCAGCGGCCGTGCAGAGATCTTTTTCGCCGGCTTGGAGTTCGGCAACGTGTTGGTGATGGTTCAGCCGCCGCGTGGCTTCGGGGAGAACCCGGTGTCGATCTACCACGATCCAGAGCTGGCTCCGTCACACCACTATCTTGCTGCCTATTGGTGGCTTGCCGCGGATCGAGCGGTTGGCGGCTGGGGTGCACATGCGATCGTGCACGTGGGGAAGCACGGCAATTTGGAGTGGCTGCCAGGAAAGCAGAATGCGCTTTCCCCTTCTTGCGGACCAGATGCGGCATTGCGGGACCTTCCTGTCATTTATCCCTTCTTGATTAACGATCCTGGCGAGGGCACCCAGGCTAAGCGGCGTGCTCATGCTGTGCTGGTGGATCACCTTATTCCTCCCACTCAGCGAGCAGAGTCCTATGGAGAGATTGCGCGGCTGGAGCAACTGCTGGACGAACACGCGAATATCAGTGCAATGGATCCGGCTAAGCTTCCCGCTATTCGACAGCAGATTTGGACGCTGATGACGGCTGCCCACATGCATCGAGATTTAGGGCTCGAGGAACGCCCTGATGAGGATGAGTTTGATGACATGCTCATGCATGTCGATGGGTGGCTCTGCGAGATCAAAGATGTCCAGATTCGTGACGGCCTCCATATTCTTTCCCGCGAGCCCCGAGGAGAGCACCTCACGAACATGGTGCTCGCGATTGCACAAGCTCGACAATTATGGGGTGGACAGGAGATTCTTCCGGGATTGCGGGAGGTTCTCGGTCTCAAAGAGGACGGAACTGATAGCCGGCATCAGGTGGACAGGGCAGAAGAACATGCTCGTTTCCTCGTCGAAGAGTTGGCGGCACACCAGTGGGATGCCCGCCTGGTCCCTGATGTTATCGATCGGTATTGTGCGGCTTTTGACGTAGTTTCGGACGCTTGTGATGCCGCACGCCTCCAGCAGGTACTGACATTTTTATGCGAGGTGGTGGTACCACGTCTGCATCAGACGGGGCAGGAGATTCCTCAGGTACTAGCAGCTCTTGATGGTGCGGCGGTACCACCTGGGCCATCCGGTTCACCGTTGCGCGGGTTGGTGTCGGTGCTTCCGACCGGACGTAACTTTTATGCCCTTGATCCCCGCGCCATCCCCTCTGAGCTTGCCTGGGAGACCGGTCAAGATTTAGCACGCACATTGCTCGACCGTTATTGTGACGATCACGGCCGGTATCCGGAATCTGTCGGCATTTCCTTGTGGGCGACTTCTGCAATGCGGACCAGCGGTGACGATATTGCGGAAGTTCTCGCGCTGCTGGGGGTTCGTCCTGTGTGGGATGCACAGAGCCGGCGTATTACCGGGTTGGAGATTATTCCTCTTTCCGAGTTGGGGCGTCCGCGCATTGATGTGACGCTGCGCATCTCAGGATTTTTCCGTGATGCTTTCCCTGCTGCGATCTCGCTGATTGATGATGCCGTGCAGCTTGTCGCAAATCTGCCGGAAGACGCTGCAGACAACTTTGTCCGGGCTCACGCCCTACTTGATGAGCCGGCGGGAAGCAGTGGTGAGAACTGGCGCTCTGCAACGACACGTATCTTTGGTTCACGTCCTGGCACTTATGGTGCTGGTGTAATCCAGTTGATGGAAAATGGACAGTGGGAAACAACGTCAGATATTGCGGAGGTATACACCACCTGGGGTGGATACGCTTATGGTCGTAATATGGCTGGTGTTGAAGCTCGTGCAGCCATGCGACGCAATTTCGCACGGATTACCGTCGCAACGAAGAATGTCGATTCTCGCGAACACGACATCTTCGATTCTGACGACTACTTCCAATTTCATGGTGGCATGGTGGCGACGGTGGAAGCGCTGCGCAACCATAAGCCAGCCTCCTATATCGGAGACTCTACGCGCCCGTCAGCGGTCCGTCACCGTAGCCTCAGTGAAGAGGCCACGCGGGTGGTGCGGGCACGTGTGCTCAACCCGCGTTGGTTGGCAGGGATGCGGAAACATGGGTACAAGGGTGCCTTCGAGATGGCAGCCACGGTCGATTATCTCTTCGGATACGACGCGACAACAGGTGTATTAGAGGATTGGATGTATGACGCAGTTGCGGAATCCTATGTCCTTGATGCCGAGAATCGCGCTTTCTTAGAAGAGGCCAACCCGTGGGCATTGCACGGCATGTGTGAGCGGCTGGTGGAAGCGGTCCAGCGGGGTCTCTGGGAGAATCCCGATGCGCAGATGGTGGAACAGCTCACCGATCTCCTGTTGGAAACCGAAGGATCCATGGAGTGATGTCTGCGCCTGCTCCTCGCTCCTTGTGCAGCTCCACCGTTAGGCTTTTGGGGCCGCTGGTGATCGTTCCCGCGATGGGTGGAGGTGTCAGCTATTTCAGTTTTGCGCCGTACAACCTCTGGCCGCTGGGGATTATTGGCAGCGCATTACTCTTCGGGAGTCTTAGCCTACTCGTGGCGATGCCGCGGCGGCACCTTTATTGGTGCGCAGCAGGGGCCGGTTTTGTCTGGGGATTAGCTCTCTACCTGCCGCTTTTCCAATGGATTCAGGCTTTTGTCGAAGAGCCACCATGGATCGCTCTTTGTATCATCCTCTCCCTGTATGTCGTGGTCATCACGGTTCCTGTCGCCCACTTCATGAGGCTTTGGGGAGTCCTCTCACTTCGCACGGCGGCGGCAAGCGCACTGTGGTGGACCGCGGTGGAAGCTGTTCGGGCTCGTTTTCCCTTTGGAGGTTTTTCCTGGGGTACTCCCGCCTATGGGCAGTCGACCAGTCCACTTGTTAGTGCTGCGCCGTGGGGTTCCACCTCGGCGGTCACTTTTCTTGTGCTGATCTGGGCGTACACCCTCGTGATAGGTGCCACCGGGGCATTCTTCTTGGCGGACGCTGCTGTGCGCCGCCGCCAGAATGAGAGGGGGCAGACAACTGCCTTTCCGCGGCGTCCGTGGCGACAATCGCAGAGAATTCTTCAACCGGCCGAAAGTGTGCTGCTGATTGCCCTCACTCTGACTGCGGGGTCGTTTATCTATGACACATCGCAATGCACTCATGCCGAGCCTACCGGTACTCGACGCATCGCTTTTGTGCAGGGTGATGTGTCTACCTCCGGGCTGACGTTCAATGCGATTCGGATGGAGGTGTTGGAGAATCACGCGCAGGCTACCTTCCGGCTGGCTGATGCAGTCAGGATGGGGGAGCAGCCACAGCCTGACATTGTGGTGTGGCCGGAGAACTCCGCGGATATTGATCCTTTAGGTAATCCTGACGCCAATGCGCTCATTACCAGTGCTGCCAGAGCTATTCGTGCCCCAATTCTTGTGGGGGCAGTTTTAGGGCGACAGTCTCATAATCCGGAGCTTAATGCCATTCTTTTATGGACGAGTGATGGTTATCAAGGTATACGCCATGTGAAACGTCATATTCAGCCTTTTGGGGAATATCTTCCCTTGCGTGGGTTAATAGAAAAGATCTCTCCCTATGCAGTTTGGGCAGGTAATTTTCAGGCGGGGAAGGGAACTGGAGTGATTCCGGTTGACGGTACCCGCGCCGGTGTCGCAACCTGTTTCGAGATCATTTTCGGGGATAGTGGTCGGCGCGCGATCCACCATGGTGCAGATTGGTTAGCTGTTCCCACCAATAATGCGACCTTCGGCTATTCTCACGAGACCTACCAGCAGCTGGGTATCAGTCAGTTCCGTGCGCGGGAGTGGCACCGCTGGGTGGTAGTTGCGGCAACGTCTGGGGCCAGTGCGTTTATTAGTCCGGACGGCGCTATTATGGACGAGACCTCCCTGTATGAACAGGATTTTGCGGTTCGCACGGTGTCTCTTTATGAGACGCGAACTGCCGCCACTCGTATCCAGCCGTGGCTGGATGGAGTTCTCTGTGTGCTGGCGGTGTTGGTTTGTGGCGGATCGATTATCGCCTGGAGGAAGCGTAAAATTACGCTTTAGCTCTACAGCTTGAACATCCCTGAGATGCCCACCTGCGGGTGGCTGAATAAGGAACAACATGTCTGCAAATGAATTGAAGCCAAGCGCCCGTACGCTGGTCATCATCCCTACGTACAACGAGGAAGAGAATCTTCCCCTCATTGTGGAACGGGTTCAGACCGCTCAGCCCGACGTCCACATTCTGATCGTCGATGATAACAGCCCAGATGGTACTGGTGAGCTCGCTGACAAGCTGGCGGCCGAGAACGAAGGCTCGATCTTCGTCATGCATCGCGAGGGCAAGGGCGGCCTCGGTGGCGCCTACATCGCTGGCTTCCACTGGGGCCTGGAGCGCGATTACACCGTTTTGTGCGAAATGGATGCGGATGGCTCGCATGCTCCTGAACAGCTTTGTCGTCTGCTCGACCGCATTGATGAAGGTGCGGACATGGTGCTCGGTTCCCGCTATGTGCCGGGTGGCACCGTAGTGAACTGGCCGAAGAAGCGGGAGATTCTCTCTCGTGGCGGTAACATCTACACTCGCATCGTGTTGGGTGCCAAGCTGAACGATATTACCGGCGGTTACCGTGCTTACCGTCGTGAGGTGCTGGAGACTATTGACCTCGATGCAGTGGGCTCTGTCGGTTACTGCTTCCAGATTGACCTCGCTTGGCGCGCAATCCAGGCTGGATTCACCGTTGTTGAGGTGCCGATTACCTTCACCGAGCGCGAGATCGGTGAATCAAAGATGAGCGGGAACATCATCACCGAAGCCTTCGGGCGGGTCTTCCTCTGGGGCGTGCAGTCTCGTTGGGAGAAGCTGCTCACACTCCTTCATCTGAAGAAGTAAGACATGCTGATATGAATGGCCCACGGGGATTCCCGTGGGCCATTCTTTATGACGTTATGCTTGTGCCTGGCAGACTGCGCCGTGGTAGAAACCCAGTGGTAGGGGAGAGGCGGTTCTCTGCCCGACTGTACGTTGTTTAGGCGTTATTGCTAGGTACGCGGCGGCGACGCTTCTTCAGCACCTCGAGACGCTCTTGGAGCAGCTCGTCGAGCTCATCAAGGCTGCGACGTTCGAGCAGCATATCCCAGTGGGTGCGGGGAGGCTTGACCTGCTTGCCGTCTTCTTCTTCGCCGTCGACACGGGTACCTTCCATGCCGTTCTTGCAGATCCATGTCTGCGGAATTTCTGCATCATGGGAGAACGGAACAACGAATTCTTCCCCGTTGTCGCAGCGGTATGTCACCATCTGACGGGGCGCCAAGTCGTGGTTACGATCAGTCTCGTAACTAACGGCACCAAGCCGACTACCTCGCAAAACGCGATCAGCCATGCAGAATCATTCCTCACGTCACTCAATTAAATGTTATTTATTATAATAAATAACATCGCAGAAAAAGTCTCTCTCAGATATAACAACGGTGAAACGGCCATTTTAGTTCCGACAGCTACGAGGAACCGGCAGAACGCTCAGCTGCACCGTATAGTTGCATATATTCTACCGTTTCACGGGAGAAGACACGAAAGGCGATTATGGCGGCGTCACCGTACACAACACACCACGAAGATGCTCATTGTGCGTGGTGTGGTCGCGATATCTCCACTAACAATCGTGGACGCAAACGGAAGTATTGCTCGCAATCGTGCCGGCAACGTGCGTATGAGGCACGGCATGACCTAACACAACGTGGCCTGCCGGACGACGCTATCGTGCTGAGCCAAGATGATGCAGAAGCGATTATCGACCGTATTTTCCAGGCACGCTGTGCTGCAGAAGATCTTCTGATCGCCATCTCTGAAGGTGCCAGCACACAAGAGCTCCACGAGATTGCTGATGAAGTTGTGACGCTCACACGAGAAGCCGAGCGTCTGCGCTAAGGACGACAGCGCTCGCGTCCTGTTCCTCACGGCACGCAACGGCTCAGTTATGGTTAACGCAGCGTGATGGGCTGCTTTTAGGGTGTTTTCCCACTAGTTTTTTTGTGTGCCACACCATATCGTTTTGTCACTGTGACGAAAGTAAACCAATGTGACTTCTGGTGAGATAACAGGGGAATTGGGGAATGCTAGTGACGCCAGTCGGACCGAGTAAGACCCCGGCGGTTTCTGAATTACCACAGTAGAAACAACCGAGAGGCCGAGCACTGCCAGAGTACCGTCACGCTACATGTGACAAGGAAAACGAACGGTCGCCACAATGTCTCTATGCATAATGGTCCGCATGACACATTCGGACTTGCTTGGTCCTCGGACGGGATGTATCGATCTTTATGTTTTTAGAGTGGAGGCTTCCTCTGTCTTCTTTGCTAATTCCGGAGGTGACACTTCCCCGCAGAACCTTTCACGGCCCCTTTTATCCGATAATCTACATTATGTCATATCAGCTATTACACAGAAGCCGCGTCTCTACCTTGGGTTGAAAGTGGTTCCCTCCCCGAAAAGCCCTAACGTTTCTGGAAAACCAACCGTTGGTACTCGAGAGCCCCCGTACGCACTCCCGCGCGAGACAGTGCCAATGCTGTGCGCCACAAGCGGCGATAGGCTGCGTCGTAGCCCAATGCACCCGCCTGCGAAACATGTGCACGGAAACTCTCATCCCATAATTCAAGTGACCGCACGTAGTGATGCCCGCAGTGAGTCGCTTGGGTTAAACGAGCTCCGGCAGCCATAAGAGCTGATACGCACTCTTCCCGAGAACGCAATTGAGTATCTGTATCGACGTACGCCCACCACCATGCGAGAGGCATCTCTTGATGAGGGCGCCCCCGCCATGGCCTCTCCACGACAATTCGGCCGCGCGGAGCCACATCTTCGGCCACAAGCTGCGGCAGGGCATCAAAAATAGCGTCGTGTGGAAGCGGAGAGGTCGAGATGAGGACGTCGTAGACGCCCGTCTGGCTGAACAATCCGGGAATGAGACGAAGTTGTCCCCCCTGCGCCATATCAGCCCGGGTAGTGAGAATCTTCTCAACTTGTGGGGTCTCACACAACACTGTGACATCGCACCCAAATGCCGCCGCTTCTAGTGCAGTTTCCCCCCACTCAGCGCCGATAAAGAGAACTTTATCGCGACGACGTAAGTCAGCATCAAGGAGGACACGTGAGACTCGTCGCCGTTGCGCATCATACAGGTCTTTGCGCAACGGCAAAGGCGACGGATCATCAAGATACACTTCCGCCACCCCATTATCGACCACGGTCGAGCGCGGACCATTGATGAAATCTGCAGCACCAAAATTGAACGTCTCATCGAGATACGTCGAAAAGAACTCAAATGATCGATCCCGCGGAGAAGCGACTAATGGTTGACGACGCTGAGCGCGTTCTTTGCGTGGCAACGCCCCTTTGAGAGACATAGCGGTACCCCAAAAATAGGAGGGGTCTTGAGCATCCCATTCCCCTGCCATAAAGCTTTCCGCCAGCCCTAACCATCCATCCCGAGCAAACCGTTCATCGACGGACGCCTCATCATAGAGTTTCACCGTACGCGCCGCTTCAGTACCCTCCAACGGCAAGCGCCCCGGTACGAGTTCAGGACACTCCCCTGCCTCCGTTACCCACATAAACTGTGGGAACTCATCTCGAACATGGCGTTGACGAAGCCGGAAGTGTGAGGCGGAGGGAGTGGCAAGGCGTGGCCATTGCGACAGGTCGAGCACGCTCATTACCGGATCGTTACCTTCCTGAGGGGCACAAGTAGTACTCCCCCATGGTAAGCCCTAGGCGCCATCAACACACGTAGGAAACGGCAGTGAGACCGACACAGATGAGAAGCGATGGGAGCTACTCGTCGTCGGGAGTACCCATGGGCAGGTTGGCCACCCGCAGCTTCCCTTGTGCTGCCCGTTTACCATCCTTGCGGACAATATCAACAACCCAAATCTGCTGAGTCCTGCCACGATGAAGCGGAGTAGCCGTAGCGATTAACCGCCCTTCGGTGACGGGTCGGAGGAAATCTGTACTGTTGGAGGACCCAACAGCTAGCCCTCGCCCACCTAACCACCACCACGCGGCAAGAGAGGCGACATCCTCCACTAGTGATGTGTAAACTCCGCCGTGGACAATACCCATTGGCTGGCACAGTTCCGGTCGCACATCCAAGTGAGCGACTACCTTGTCTATGGAAACCTCGTCATAAACAATGCCAAGGGTGTGGGAGAACCCTTGAGCCGCCAGAATCTCTCGCGCTTGATCCAATTCTTCCCCGGAGAGGGTACGCCCGACAAAGGGCGCATAGAGATCCATAACGTCGCGCATTCGATTCCTCCTTGCATCATAGTGATGGCTAGAGTCTACCGATCCTCCGAGAAAGAGGAAGGCCCAGACGCTCACAGCTCTCATAAACGTATCGCATGCGACGCTCCACTTGATCGCGCTTACGGGGATAACGATGCATGACAAGCTTAGCGTAGCTGTTTATAAGTCCGCGCAAAGGGCCCCAACACTGAGATTCGGTGTAGCGACTTAAGCGGCTCAATTCCCGCATAATTGGCACCAGGCTCTCCTGTGCCTGAAGCATTGTCCAGTCAGCCATATCTTGTTCAGATGGGATGACATGGAACGGCCGCAGCTTGGATACGTAGGGGTCATCTCCGAGCACACGCACCAGGGCGTGCTCTGCGCCATAGCGGTCGAATCCGCCTAACACATGTGTACGGAGGAGAATATTCCTCGGACATACCTCCCACACTCGTCCGCTCAGCATGTAGCTAGAAACCACACCGCCCAGCACAAGGTGGATCATATGCGCACATACTTCTTCGACTGCCCGTTCTTTATCTTTGCTCGGGTCGACGATGGAGTGGTAGTACTCTTCAAGATACTTGTTTTTAATCACATCAGTAATGGTGATCCAGCGGCGCCGCGGGCACTCTTCAAGGTCCGCTACAGAATACAAGTGAGGCTCCTCCTCACACAGGCTGCCGCCCATATCCGAAATCTCGTGTAACACTTCTTTGGCATACATCTCAAGCACTTGCTGGTACTCCCTTGTTTTTAGGATCACCTTCCCTCCAGCACCAGGTAAGTTTGCTATTTTTTTCTCGTAATTTCAAACCGGTGCAACTGATTAAGCGTTAATGAAGGCGAATAAATGAGCAGAATAAGACGAAACGTATGTGGATCCGTACAATGGAAAGGGAAAAATAGGAGAGAAATCCAGCAAGCTTATGGAACTCGCTACACAAATTCTGTCATTAATTGGATTTGTGGCAATTACTGGCATCACTGCCATTTTTGTCGCCGCAGAATTCTCACTGACAGCACTCGAAAAGTCGGCCGTTGACAGAGAGACCGCCGCTGGTCACAAAAGTGGGCAACGTCTAAAGCATGCCCATCAACACCTATCATTTGCATTGTCCGGATGCCAGGTCGGTATCACTATCACAACGCTTATCACTGGCTACCTCGCGGAGCCAGTACTTGCACAGTTTTTGACGCCTCTCTTGCGGAAAATCCCCACCATCTCGGATTCGACGGTTAACGGAATTTCACTCGCTCTCGCACTTATTATCGCCACCATTCTCTCCATGACATTTGGCGAACTCGTGCCAAAGAACTGGGCAATTAGCGAGTCTATGCGTTTAGCCAAAGCGACCTCACCGTTCCTCATGGGCTTCTCCGTACTTTTCCGCCCCCTGATCAATAGTCTTAACAGTTCTGCTAACAGCATCATCCGCCAGCTAGGTGCTAAACCTGTCGATGAGCTAGCTTCCGCTCGCTCTCCACAGGAATTGGACAGAATCGTCCAAGAATCGGCTTTAGATGGCCATCTGCCGGCTCATACGGCACAGGTGGTCCAAAGATCCCTCCGCTTTGGCGATCTGTCCGCAGAAGACATTATGACCCCTCGTTCTCGAATTGAGACGATTGCAGCCGATGCGGTGGCCCGTGATCTCCTGTCACTGTCGGAAGAAACCGGACACTCTCGTTTCCCTGTCGTCTCCGGTGATCTCGATAGCACGCTGGGCATCGTGCATGTGAAGGACGCTTTTACCCTCTCCCCCGCCAAACTCACTAGCGTCACTATGCGTGACCTCATGAAACCCCTCCCCCGTGTCCCCGACAGTTTGGATGCCGACGCTGTACTCAGCACTATTCGGGCCAGCGGCCAACAGTCCGGCCTCGTTATTGACGAATATGGTGGCGCAGCGGGACTCGTCACCATGGAGGACATCATCGAAGAGATCCTCGGTGACGTCCGCGACGAACACGATGCGAGCCTCCTTGACGTACTTAAACGCGGTAATAGCTGGGATTGCTCCGGCCAACTCCGACGAGATGAAGTCGCTGCGGCGACCACCTACTTGTTCCCCGACAACCCCTCGTTTGACACCCTCGGCGGTCTTATCATGTGGAAACTGGGGCGCATCCCCGAAGAAGGGGACGAATTGGCCGTGCCATCCGAAGTGCACGCCGTCAGCGATGTGCAAGAAATACAGTGGTACTGCCGTGTCATCAAGATGGATGGGCGACGCGTCGACCGCGTGCTATTGACCCCACACCCACTTGCTACCGTCACGGCGAGGGGAGAACAGCAATGAGCACCCTCCCGGCAATCCTCCTCCTTATTCTCCTCCTCGCTGTCAATGCCTTTTTCGTAGCAGCAGAGTTTGCTCTTGTGTCATCTCGACATGATCGTTTGGAGGCACTGGCCGCCGCCGGCCATCCGCGTGCCTACAAGGTGATCGATGCCTCTGAGCACCTCTCGATGATGCTCGCGACCTGTCAGTTAGGTATCACTGTGGCTTCTGTGCTGCTCGGCAAAATTGCAGAACCGGCCATTGCCAAACTCCTGGCAAAACCGCTCGCGCTCGCCGGTGTCTCCGGCTTTTCGCTCCACACCATCGCTTTTATCGTCGCCCTCGTCATCATTTCCTACCTGCATATTCTGCTAGGTGAGATGGTCCCCAAGAACTTCACTATCTCTTCTCCCGAACGTACTGCTATCATCATCGTCCCCCCGATGCTGATGATTATGAAGGTGTCACGTCCACTCATTCACTTCTTCAATGCATTGGCAAATGGCACCTTGCGCCTCATTGGCGTGAAACCGCGAGACGAACTAGAACATCGCGTCACGTCCGCTCAGCTCAAAGCTATGATCGGCGAATCGAGCGGAGAAGGACTCATCGACGATGACGAGACGCGCCGCCTGGACCGGGCACTCGAAGCATCTGATCGTCCCGTGCGTGCCATTATGATTCCCGTCCATCGCATGCGCACTCTAGAATTGCAAGAGGGCCACATCACTCTGGAGTCCCTCCAGAAACTGGTTCGGGAAACTGGTTATTCTCGCTACCCCGTAAAGAACGACATCGGCCATTACCTGGGCTTCCTCCACATTAAGGATGTGCTGGACTACCTTTACTCGGATGAGTTGAGCGGAAAGCCAATTCCCGTCAATCTTATTCGTCCGCTCATTACATTCCCCGGAGATTCCAGCATCGATTCTGTTTCCGCTCGTATGCGTCGTCTACGTTCACATTTGGCCCTGGTCACGGACCCGGAAACTGATCAGATTATTGGGTTCGTCGCCTTGGAAGATCTTATGGAAGAATTTGTAGGTACGGTCCGCGATTCCACGCATAAGATTCCGGAGTAAGAACAATGTCTCTCGAAAGCTCACGGCACCGGTCGAAAAACCGACCGCGGAAATTCTTGGCTGGCTGGATTATCGCAGCTGTCCTGGTGGTCCTGGTGGTGATCGCTGCAGCCGTGGGCTGGACATTAGCGCACAAGAGTGTTGATGATAGCCGTACGCTTGATGCCGTGCAGGATTGTTCCGCAGGCTACCTTACTATCGAGATTTGGGCCCCCGCAGGAGTGCAAGAGTCTCTCACGGAGCTAATTACTTCCTATCAAACTACGCTTCCGTCGGACGGCGGACTATGTGCCTCCTTCTCGATCTCTGCTCAACAGTCTGGAGAAGCTGCTACCGCGCTCATGAAACGGACTCCTTACGTTCCGGGTGTCTGGATCGGATCGCTTTCTGATATTAAAAAAGTTGAAAAGAAACACCCTTCGTTGGTGGTCACTAAACCAGAGAAAATGAAGGGAACATCGTTTTACTCCGTAAGCCTTGATTTAGCGCAGAACGCCCCTGCTAACCTTGACGAAACGACTGCGGAACACACTGCTGAGGCCACACAAGCTGCGGTCGACGTTGATGCTTTCCTACAGCAGAATGAGTTACATTTTTCGGAAACGACGACGGTTGCTCCTGTAAAGAAGCCCCGTCCTACGACCCATACGATCCCTGCAGAAAGGACTCCTGCTGTATAGACTGACCCACGCAGGAGAGTTTGTCCGAGCATAAATAGTGCGGACTCACCAATTGTGGTGGGTCCGCACTGATACGTCTGTGAGAAAGGGCGACGCCTACCCAATTCGGCGTGCACGCCGACGGCGCATGTCCGCCAATTCATCAACCAGCGGCACTGCTGTGACAGCAGAACTCTCAATGTGCTCGGCCGGGAAGTGCGTAATAGATCCTGTGAGTTCTTTCATTGTGCCGGAAACGGCAATTCCGAATACACCTTGGCCATCCTGAATAAGGTCAAACATTTCCTCCGCCGATGTGCATTCATAGACAGAGGTGCCATCGGATACGAGGGTGGTGTTGGATAGCTCAGACACGCCTCGGTCGCGGAGATGGTCAACGGCGATACGAATGTTCTGCAGCGAGATTCCGGTATCCAACAGCCGCTTTACAATCTTCAACGTGAGAATGTCTTTAAAGGAGTAGAGTCGCTGCGAGCCAGAACCTTTCGCGCCACGGATAGAAGGCTCAACAAGACCAGTACGTGCCCAGTAGTCGAGCTGACGATAGGTGATACCGGCAATCTGGCAGGCGGTAGGACCGCGGTAACCGGTTTGCTCATCAGGAATGGAACGGTCAGGGAAGAGTCCCGGCTGTTCACTGTGATTGTCGCTGTGGGACCCGAAGTTATCCATACTTCCACCTTGCGCACGTCACGTCAGCTGCATCTTTACTGCCAATGGTAACCCAGCACGGGAACAAAGTGTTACTTATGTGATAAAAATTGCTGATGTTACTGATGTGACTGGTCTTGCCTTACGTGAATAAAGAGTATTTGTCGAGAAATATCTGAGCAATAGGACACGCCCAAAAGCTTCAAGTATTAGTTGAGACTTTTAGTTTTTCTCGTCATCGGGACCATCCAAAAAATCATCCATCGAAAGATGATCCAGCATCTCACGGAATGCGTCGATCTCCCCACTTAGATCATCGGGAAGCTCCTCAGAAAATCTCTCCACGTCAGCCTCAGCTGCGCCCCCGGAAAGCCTAGCTGCGGACTCGCCACTCTGCGGATCGACCACCCCAAAGGCATTAAGGACAGTATCCTCCACAGTAATCTCGCAACCACATGTTGCCGCTAGGATCAAAGCATCAGAAGGTCGACTATCTACACGACGACCATTATCAAGCACAATCTCCGCCCAGAAAATGCCATCCCGCTGGGCAGTCACACAGACGGACTGTACCTCTGCCCCTGCCGCCTGAATAGCCTTCCACAACGTCGTGTGCGTAAATGGACGTGGAATCTCCGTCTTAGCCATCGCGAACGTGAGCAGTGCAGTCTCCTGCTCCCCTATCCACATACCGAGAATTCGATCCCCTGTTCGCTCACGCAGCATAACGATGGGATCATCCTCGGGGGTATCAGCTTGAATACCGACGATACGTACCGGAACTCTCATTAATAATCCAACACATCCCGAAGACGTTGCTTAAGCAGACCCGCCGCCAAATCACTCGCACTGTTGGCCAACACGCGTGCTTGTTCTGCAGTACGACCCTTAACTTCAGCGGATTGCAACGCGCGACTTGCACCAGCAGCCTGTCGTACTAGATCGGCAATTCGATCTATCGCAGTTCGGAATGAACGTAAATGTCGCGTATCAATGCCGGACTCACACAGCGTTTTACACGCTTCGACGATCGCGATGTCATCCTCGACATAGAAGCCTGCCCCAGTTGCACGAAGCAGGTCAGCGTCGATGAGAGCATCCAAAAACTCCGGGTCAATCCCCGTCTTCAGACACAACGACCGCTCAGTCAGCCGCACTTGGCTAACGTGGGAGAAGTTCTCCTTATGCTCGGTGACGGCGCTCAACGGCATGGTCGACTGCTGGTGCAACTCAGCCAACGTCAGCTCGCCGGCATCCACTCTCTCCAACTGTTCCCCGATCACTTTGTTGGGGAGGAACAAGTCTCGCTGAGCGGTCAAGATAAAACGCAACCGCTCGATATCAGAACGGGAGTACCGGCGATAGCCGGATGCTGTCCGTGACGGGCTAATCAGCCCTGCAGATTCGAGAAATCGAACTTTGGACAGTGAAATATCGTCAAACTCTTTCGCTAACAGTTCAACGACAGAGCCGATGGACATCGTCGCATCGGATGATCGCAGAGGCTGCGCCGACATTTAGGCGCCTCGACGCGGACCAGTCAGGAACACCAGACGAAACTTACCGATCTGAACTTCGTCGCCATTATTGAGTGTAGTGGAGTCAGTGGGCTCACGGTTAACGTACGTACCATTCAGGCTTCCGACATCGGAGACGCTGTAGACGTCACCCTCACGACGGAACTCGGCATGGCGACGAGAAACAGTGACATCATCTAGGAAAATATCCGACTCCGGATGGCGACCAGCGGTAGTGACATCCCGGTCCAGGAGGAATCGAGAACCAGCGTTAGGACCCCGCTTGACCACAAGCAGAGCAGAGCCTTCTGGAAGACCATCGACAGAAGCAGCTTTAGCAACAACGGGCTCAGTAGCAGCCAGGTCGCTTTCCTTCAATAGCTTGGCACGGAAAACAGAAGTGGTCTCCGTGCTGGGTTCCTGGAATGGGTAACCGACGGGATTCTCGCTCACTAGTCTTCCTTTCTAAAACGGACACCAAGGGGCCCGCACAACACTCAATTCCTGGTTTAAGGATACCCTGCAAAGGCTCTTTCGTGCACCCTCTTGAGACCCTAAATCGCCATCAGATTAACCACTCTCTACCGCAGAATTCGCTTGTCTTCCTCCCACTGTGCCTTCTCTTCTGGAGTCAGCACCGGAACCTTCTTGAACAGCAGGAATCCACGATAGGCGTAAAGAATGCCCGTCCAAATGTAGAGCGCAAATGCCCAGATAAAAATGGCCCATGCAAGAGGCATCACCCAGTGATTCCAGGATACGGGTAAATATGCCAACAACAACATGGGGAACGCCACCATTAAACTGGCGGTGGCAAGTTTGCCTAGGTAAATAACCGACATGCGAAGCCCACGACGTTCGTACACGAAGATCAATCCGGCAAGGAATATGTCGCGGCAGACGATGATGACAACCATCCACCACGGGATGAAGCCAACGATCGCCATGGAGATGGGCACAGCAACCGTCATCAGTCGGTCGGCTGCGGGGTCCAGATAACTGCCGATCTTCGATTCCACGTGCCAGAAACGGGCGATTTTTCCATCCGCCCAGTCGCTCACCCCGACGATGATGAGGACGACAAAAGCCATGATGTAATCATGCTTCCCCACCAATAGCCAGATAAACACTGGCACCAGGAAGAGGCGGATCAGACTAATAAGGTTAGGGACCGTAAACACACGGAGAGATGCAGGGTCCACGGGCTCCTCTTCAGGAAGAGGAGGAGGCGGGGGAACATCACGTTTGATATCCGGTGGGACTGCCAACGCCTTGTGCCCGTCAACAACTGGTTCGAGATCAACAGCATCGCGCAGAATCTCATGAACACGCTCACTATCCAGTTCACGCTTGCGATCTCGTTTACGAGCAGCTGCCACGGCGGCCACCTTCTTCATTTCTATTGTGAGGAGTTCTTTTCGAATGGGCGGTACACGACGCCAAAGGTTACGCCGTATACCGCCCATCGCGAAGACAAAGGGTTACTTCTATTATCTAGATAACACCCATATCAATCATTGAATCGGCAACCTTAATGAAGCCGGCGATATTCGCACCGATCATGTAGTTGTCCGGGAAACCATACTTTTCAGCGGTTTCGATCGAAGTATGGTGAATATTCACCATGATCTGATGGAGACGCTGATCCGCCTGGTCGAAAGACCAGTGGCTGCGAGCGGCGTTTTGTTCCATTTCCAGGCCAGAGGTAGCAACACCGCCGGCGTTGGACGCTTTACCGGGGGCAAACCGCACACCCGCCTCGTTGAAGATATCGATGGCATCCGGAGAGCATGGCATGTTGGCACCTTCGGCAACAAACTTGGTGCCATTCTTCACCAGTTTGGCAGCTGCTTCACCATCGAGTTCGTTTTGCGTGGCACACGGCAAAGCGACATCACATTCAACATCCCAGATGGAGCCACCGGAAACGAAGGTCGCATTCGGGCGCTTGTCCGCGTAATCCTTGATACGTCCGCGTTCGACCTCCTTGACCTGCTTGAGCAGATCAAGATCAATGCCGTCGGAATCATACACGTAACCCGAAGAATCAGAGGCAGTGATAACGTCCGCGCCGAATTCCTGGAGCTTCTCAATGGCGTAGATGGCGACATTGCCAGCACCGGAGACAACGACCTTCTTGCCATCCATGTTGGTGCCAGCGTCCTTCAGCATTTCTGCTGCGAAGTACACCAAACCGTAGCCCGTTGCTTCGGTACGGACCAGCGAACCACCCCAGTTGATGCCCTTGCCGGTCAGAACACCCGCATCAAAGCTGTTGCGAATACGCTTGTACTGACCGTACATGTACCCGATTTCGCGACCGCCAACACCAATGTCGCCAGCCGGAACGTCGACGTTTTCACCAATGTGGCGCTGCAGCTCAGTCATGAAGGACTGGCAGAAACGCATAATTTCGTCGTCGGACTTGCCCTTTGGGTCAAAGTTGGAGCCGCCTTTGCCACCACCCATGGAAAGGCCGGTGAGGGAGTTCTTGAAGATTTGTTCAAAGCCCAAGAACTTGATGATGCCGAGGTTGACGGAGGGGTGGAAGCGGAGGCCGCCCTTGTAGGGACCGAGTGCGCTCGAGAATTCGACACGGTAGCCACGATTGACGTGGTATTCGCCCTTGTCGTCCATCCACGGAACGCGGAAGATGAGCTGCCGTTCCGGTTCAACAATGCGTTCCAGGAGTGCCCGGTCAGTGTATTCAGGATGTTCTTTGATGACCGGTTCGAGCGATTCAAGAACTTCCTTCGCAGCCTGGTGGAATTCATTTTCGCCCGGGTTGTTAGCAACCAGGGCCGAGTAGACTTCCTGCAGCCGAGTACTTGGCATGGGGTGCCTTTCGTGTTGTGTGTTGTGTGATGAGTCCCGCGGGCTCATCGGCTTGTGTTAGCGGAATACTCCGCCCAAGCTAGAGAATCCAGTATCTCCGTCTTGTGCGAGCGGATTGCTGTGCACCATGTACGTCCAAGTTGTGGATGGACGTGCCATGCCAGCAAGATCGAGGTCAGGGAGGCCGGTTGACAGATCCAGCTTATTGAATGCTTCCTCGGCGCGACTTTCAGCACGCTCAATAAAGTTTTCAAAAGCCTCGATGGCGATACGGTGATATTCATCCAGCGGGTTCTGGCGTCCAAGCGCGCGCAGGTGGATACTCTCCCGCACGTCATCTAGGTAGGCCAGGTGGTCAGCCCATCCACGGTCAAGGTGGAAGAGCATGATGTTACGCGCAAGCTGATCTACATCTTCTGCAGAGAACTTGGCCGTTACCTCGCTCCACTTGTCAGGGTTATGCGAGGCAAAGTATTCGGACGCCACATCTGTGGCGAGGATGCGGTCACGCTGTTCGGACACAATGGCGCGCTGGTCTGCGACCAGACGGGAGTATCGCCAGGTGTAGGCGTGGATATCCAGCATTTGCCCCTCTGTAACACGTTGCGCGTGGTTGACGAGGCGTAACGCCTTCGGAGTAGTGAAGAGACCATCGCGGTCTGTCGCTCCCGGCCATTTCGCATCGGGGGCACCAGCGGCGACCAATTCATCCTCCATTGAGGCAAAAAAGACGCTCATCCCAGGGTCTCCTTGTCGGCCTGAACGACCACGCAGCTGGTTGTCGAGTCGCTCAGTTCGGTAGCGGGAAGTACCGATGACACAGAGACCTCCGGCCTCCACAACTTTGGGTCGGTCAGCTTCATCCGAACCTCCCAAGCGGATGTCGGTTCCACGTCCAGCCATCTGCGTGGACACGGTGATAGCGCCGTACGCTCCAGCTTCGGCAATCACCTTAGCTTCCGCAGCGTCGTTCTTAGCGTTCAGCACGTTACACGCAAGCCCTTCTGCAGCCAGCTCAGCGGCGAGGGCTTCGGATTCTGCCACGTTTTGGGTTCCCACCAGAATGGGTTGTCCCTTCTCGTGCACGCTCTTAATGAAGTCAATGAGGGCAGTTCGCTTGCTCGCTGCGGTGTCGTAAACACGATCTTTTTCATCGACACGGATACATGGCGTGTTCGGTTCGATGGGCGATACGGCAAGATCATAGAAACGACGGAACTGCTCGCCTGCGGCAATGGCGGTGCCCGTCATTCCGCACACTGTCGAGTAACGCCCAATAAGCGCCTGCACAGTGATGGTGTCGAGCACTTCGCCAGCTTCGGAGATCGGAACACCTTCCTTCGCTTCCACAGCTGCTTGCAGACCGTCCGGCCAACGCTGCAGTTCAGCGACACGGCCTCGCGAAGCATCGATGAGTTTCACCTCGTCACCGCGCACAATGTAGTGCACATCGCGTTGCAACAGTACGTGCGCGTGCAGGGCGACATTCACCTGAACCAGCGTGGTGCTGACATGCTCATCATCGTAAAGATTGATACCACCGAGCTGTTTCTCGACAAAACGTGATCCCTCATCGGTGAGGTAAATATTGCGTTTTTCGGCATCCGTCTCGTAGTGGCGATGCAGCTGGAGCTGCTTCACGATGTCAACAACATCTTCAGAGGGGATCTCCCCAGCGGTGGAGCCTGCCAGAACTAGTGGTACAAGAGCTTCGTCGACCAGCACTGAGTCAGCTTCGTCAACGATTGCTACATCTGCGCGAGGGGCCAGGAGTTGATCCTCGCGGGTGACGAGTTGGTCGCGCAGTACGTCGAATCCAATTTCGTTGACAGGCGCGTAGGTGATGTCGCAGGCATAGGCGGCTTCTCGCTCAGCACGAGCCGAGGACTCATTAATCCAACCAGAATGCAAGCCCAGAATATGAAAAAGCGGCTCCATCCATTTGGAGTCGCGGCGGGCTAGATAATCATTAACAGAGATAACGTGGACGGCATGACCACCCAGGGCGTAGCCCACGGCGGCAATGGCACCCGAAAGGGTTTTCCCCTCACCAGTCGACATCTCGATGACATCGCCCTCGAGCAATCGCAGCGCGCCTTCCAACTGGACGTCAAACGGTCGAAGCCCCAAGCATCGATCAGCCGCTTCCCTCACCAATGCAAAGAATTTCGGGTATTCCGGTGCTTCATCGGATAGTAGGTCAAGCTCGTGTGCCGCGTCAGCGAAGTCCTCGTCGGCGAGAGAGGCTGCCCACTCATCAAAGCCCCGGGAAAGGGAGACCGCGGATTGAGCCTCGGCTTGGTTCTTTGCGGTCGAAGCTCCTAAGAGTTTCCAGAACTTTCCGAAGCCTTTCACGGGCACTCCTCTTCTGTCGGTGTACTGGCACCATGTGTCGCTTCAACTGGGTGCTGAGCGTTTCTCGCGTTGCCAGGGTACGGATCTAGTGTAGCGATATAGAAGAGAAAACGATATTTCTGAGAAAGAGTTGGAGAGATTCTTTTGACCGCGGTGATGCTATCGACAGATAAGAAGCAGATGAGACGATGCTGAGACTACCCCCTACCTGCAAGAAAACATCGCCCCACTACTCTGTTTCAGGATTACCACGGTATTTTCCCAAAAAACAGAACACCGGTCCACATCCGTGGACCGGTGTTCGCATGGTCGGGCTAGCGGGATTTGAACCCACGACCCCTTGACCCCCAGTCAAGTGCGCTACCAAACTGCGCCATAGCCCGTCCGCTGTCTGCGACAGCTCCTATACCTTATAACGACAAGAGGGAATTTTCCCAATCGCCTGCAAGACAGTTATTTCCATGTGAACTTTTGGAGCTGCCACAGAGAGTTTGAAATAACCGCACTCCCCTATTTCCGACGCTTTTCACGAACTCGTATGCTGATACGGATAGGCGAACCAGTAAAACCAAAACTCTCCCGCAGTTTCCGCTCCAGGAAACGACGGTAGCCACCTTCCAAGAAACGAGTGGTGAACAGCGCAAAAGTTGGGGGCCGAGTGGCAGCCTGCGTGGCAAACAGAACACGGGGAAGACGTCCGCCTCGCATAGGCGGCGGTGTCTCAGCCACAACCTCTTTAAGCCACTGGTTCAATTGGCTTGTCGAAATGCGCTTATCCCAACTCTCCAGTGCTTCATCAATAGCTGGCACGAGTTTCTGCAATGCGCGTCCCGTAGTGGCAGAGATATTGACGCGTTTAGCCCAGCTCAGCTGTTTGAGGTCACGTTCGATCTCCCGCTCCAACTCATAGCGGCGATCCTCATCAACAAGGTCCCACTTGTTGTAGGCCAGAATGACAGCACGCCCGGCATCGAGCACCATATTGACCACTCGCTGGTCCTGTTCGGTGATGGGCTGGGAGGCATCAATGAGGATAATGACGACTTCTGCCGCTTCAATAGCAGCCTTTGTTCGCAACGAAGCGTAATACTCATGCCCTTGCGCCTGTCCTACTCGCTTCCGCAGACCTGCCGTATCAACGAAGTGCCACAAGCGACCGTCTAACTCCACGATCGAGTCCACCGGGTCTACGGTCGTGCCGGAAGCATTATCGACAACCGAACGGCTTTCCCCAGAGAGTTTGTTGAGAAGCGAGCTCTTACCAACATTCGGTTTACCCACCAGGGCAACGCGTCGCACTCCGGATAGGGATGTCTCTCCCCGCCGGGGATGCTCCGGGAGTAATTCAACGATCTCGTCGAGAAGGTCGGCAGCGCCACGGCCGTGCAAGCTGGAGATGGGGTGTGGTTCGCCAAGACCCAGTGACCAGAATTCAGCAGCGTCACCGTCGGCATTGGGTGAGTCGGATTTATTGGCAGCAACTAAAACGGGAATGTCAGCTCGTAAAAGACTCCGTGACACGATTTCATCAGTGATAGTGACACCAACTGTCGCATCGACGACGAGCACGATAACATCTGCCGTCTTCATCGCAATCTCTGCTTGTTTCGCGATCTCTTTGTGCATACCTTTGGCGTCAGGTTCCCAACCACCGGTGTCAGTCACCATGAAGCGGCGTCCGTTCCAGAGCGCCTCGTAGGAGTTGCGGTCGCGTGTGACTCCTGGGAAGTCTTCAACTATAGCTTCCCGCCGGCCAATGAAGCGGTTGACGAGTGTCGACTTTCCCACGTTCGGACGACCCACGACCGCAACGACAGGAAGAAGTTCCTCGTCATACCCGCGGCTTTCTTCGTCCTCAGCCAGGTATTCCGCTGCGAGACGCTCCCAGGCTTCTTCATTGGAGTCATCGTATTCGTCGAGGTCACCATCGTAGTGTTGCGATGATAAAGCGTCATTGCTGCCATCCCATGACGCATCGTCAGTCTCGTCTAGCTCCTCTGTGTAATCCACCGTCGTTGCCTCCTCTGTGTCAATGGCAGTGCGCGGCCGGGGGGGCTGTACCTCGCGGGCAAGATGGGCAATGATAGCCACTGTCTGCGAAAATTCATTCCCTGTGGAGTCCACGACAATAGCGTCCTCAGCTTGTCGCAGGGGCGAGACTAAACGGGTCGAGTCGGCTCTGTCACGGGCAATAACAGATGCGAGAACATCATCGAAGTGTGCCTCGCGTCCTTCGGCACGATCCTGCTCTACGCGCCGACGCGCGCGTTCCTCCGGCGAAGCGGTGAGGAAGATTTTGAGCGGCGCATCCGGCAACACGACTGTTCCTATGTCCCGGCCATCGACGATCGCACCATTGCCGGTGCGAGCAAGCTCGCGTTGCAGCTCGACGAGTCTGTCCCGGACTTCTGGAATAGCGGAAACGGCGGACACTTGCGCCGTTACTTCACCTTCTCGAATCTCTGCCGTCACGTCCTCCCCATTGAGGTAGAAACGTGTTGCTTCTGGGTCTGCCGACACCGAAATATCAATGGAGTCGAGAAGGCCGACAATCGCTGATGATTGATCTGGGGTAAGACCAGCCCGAAGAGCTGCAAGGGTAATGATGCGGTACATAGCGCCCGTATCGAGGTAAGCCATTCCCAACTCGCGGGCAACTGCGCGGCACACTGTGGATTTCCCGGCGCCGCTGGGGCCGTCAACAGCAATGTAGAGAGTCATAGGTGAACCGCCTCATAGAGTGATGCGACTTCTTTATTGGAAAGTTTGCGGAGTGACCCTGAGCGTTGATTCCCCAGGGTCACTCCACCCAACCTCGTCCGCACTAGCTCGATAACGGGGAATCCGATTTCAGCGAGCATACGGCGTACGATCCGATTGCGTCCTTCATGAACGACGATGCGGAGCAGCGTCTTTCCATCGAGGGAATCCATGATCTGTAACTCATCGGCAGCAATGGGACCATCGTCGAGGACGATCCCCTGCCGTAGTTTGCGGGCGTCGCGTTGGCCCATAACACCTCGCACTGTGGCGAGGTAGGTTTTGGGTACCTCGTAGGAGGGATGCATCAACCGGTGAGCTAGTTCCCCGTCATTCGTCAGCAGGAGCAAGCCTTCCGTGTCTTGATCCAACCTTCCCACATGAAAGAGCCGCTGGCCAGCGTTGACGCGCTCCGCGACGATGTCTCCCACACACGCGCGCCCCTGGTCATCGGCCATAGTGGAGAGGTACCCGCGTGGTTTGTTCAACACCAGATAAACGTGTTCTTCGCGGGCGATGACGCGTTCCCCGTCAACGTGGACGATCGCGTTAGCAGGATTAACTTTGACTCCTTGCTGCCGTACAACCTCGCCATTCGCCTGTACACGGCCGGCGGCAATGAGCTCTTCCGAGACGCGGCGTGACGCCACCCCGGCCTGCGCCAGGTATTTCTGTAGGCGAATCTCCTGGGGGAAGCGTGGTGACGGATCCAGTACTTTGACTGGGTTGTCTGGAGTCACCATCTGGTGGCGGCTTGGTCGAGCAGAGGATGTCCGAGGTAATGAGTTCTTGTTGCCTCGTTGTCGAGTAGTAGTTCCGGTCGAACGAGATTTTCCGGATGCGGAAGTGCGATTCTGCTGTACACGACGAGAAGTGTGAGTGGGTTGAGAAGACTTTTTAGCGGCACCGCCAGAGGTTCCCTGGCGGTTCTTCCTTGCCGGTGTGCCATCACGGCGAGCGGGTCGGTTCACAATGTTCTCTTTTCTCAATGAGTCGATCTAGCCTCGGCCATTGTTGATGCAGCGCTAGTGTCCTCCCTATTTTGTCATAGAACGGACTGCTGACTCGAATTATTCGAGATGTGGGAGCGGGTTGGTGGCGTCACTGCGCACTAGTATCCGCATCGTCCTGCCCCGGTTCAGTACTCTCTGCCGAATCGTCCGCGTCGGTGGTGTCACTGTCGGAAGAGGCGGTTTTGGCCCGGCGGGCTTCAACAGTCTGACGTACTTCGTCGTCGATTTCGTCAATGCGTTCTACTGCCGGCAGTAGTGGTGCTAGGTCTGGAAGGGCGGAAAGATCGGTGAGCCCGAGTTCTTCGAGGAAGAGTGAGGTGGTACAGAAGAGCATGCCGCCGGTTTCGGGATCCTGCCCATTGTCGACGATGAGTCCACGCGCTTGGAGCGTGCGCATCACTCCGTCAACGTTTACGCCGCGTACTGCTGAGACCTGTGAGCGGGTGACGGGCTGTCGGTAGGCGACCACGGCGAGGGTTTCCAGCGCTTGCCGGGAGAGCGTCCCCCGCGTTCCCTCGAGAAGCACTTTTTCTACGTAGGGGGCGTAGTCCGCGCGGGTGTAGAGCCGCCACCCTTCCGGCATTTCCCGCAGATCGATACCACTCTGCGCCGCAGTGAGTTCGTCCGCCCACTGCTGGAGGATGCGGGTGACGGTGTCTACATCGCTGTCCACCACTTCGGCCAGATCGTCGGCACTGATGGGGCTATCAACAACAAGCACTACCGCTTCGATGGCACCTCGTACACTCGGGTGTGCTGCATCGCTAGGGTGGTCGTGGTTATCCGTTGTCGTCACTGCTTCTCTCCTACTCCCCCATTGCCTTATTGAGGGTGTCCTCGTCAAAGGTTTTTCCTGTCCACCCGACGTAAAGATCTCCGAGTGGCTCCTCCTGCTCGAAGTCGACTGCTTTGAGCCGGTAGAGCTCGAGCAGGCTGAGGAAACGACCCACGACTGTCATGCTTTGCGAACAGTCGGCCACTAGCTGGCGGAACTCCATGCGGTCTCCCAGCTGGAGTTGGGAGAGGGCGCGCAGCACGAGCCGAGCTTCATGTTCCACCGAGACGACAGGGATGTGCACATGTGTGGTACTTACGCTAGGCACGGGTTTGGGGCGGAAGGCGACGGCTGCCAGCAGCGAGAACTCGGTAGCGTTCATGCCTAGGGAGACGGGTGGTAAGAGGTGAAGAAAGCGTTCTTCGGGGGCGACGGAGCGGGCATAGCGATGGGGAGCATCCTGCTGCCAGCGGGCGAAGAGCTGGGCGACTTCTTTGAAGGCCTTGTATTGGAAGAGTCGGGCGAAGAGCAGATCGCGGGCTTCCAACAATTCCAGGTCGGCGGGGTCGACCATGTCGCCTTGTGGGAGCAGCCGTGCAGTTTTGAGGTCGAGAAGGGTCGCTGCTACGACCAGAAATTCGGTGACGGCATCGAGGCCTTTTTCTTCGCTGAGGCTGCGGGTGTACGCGATGAACTCATCTGTCACTTCGTGCAGTGCTACCTCGGTGATGTCGAGTTTGCGATCTTGGATCAGCTGCAGGAGCAGATCAAACGGACCTTCGAAGTTCCTGAGGCGCAGCCGGAAACCACCATCACTCACCGCTTAGCGCTCAATTCGCTCAATAACTTCTGCAGCAAGCTGTCGGTATTGCTGTGCACCGGGTGAGGAGGATGCCCATGTGGTGATGGGTTCACCGGCCACTGAGGTTTCCGGGAACCGGACTGTGCGCGTAATGACGGTTTCGAATACGGTATCGCCGAAGGCTTCCATGAGGCGCGCCATGACGTCTCGTGCATGCAGGGTACGACCATCGTAGAGGGTGACAAGGATACCGGTGAGGGACAGCCGGGGATTGAGGCGTGAGCGAACTTTGTCCATAGTGTCGGTGAGAAGCGCCAGACCACGCATGGAGAAGAATTCGCATTCCATGGGGATGATGACTCCGTCGGAGCACGCTAGTGCATTAACGGTCAGGAGTCCGAGGGAGGGCTGGCAGTCCACCAAAATGTAGTCATAGCGATCCATTACCGGATAAATCGCCCGGTAAAGGGCCTGTTCGCGCCCTACTTCGGAGACAAGCTGAATCTCCGCGGCAGAAAGGTCGATATTGGCGGGGATGACATCGAGGTTTTCGGTGCGGGTCCGCACAATAACCTCATCGACGCTCACGGAGTTGTCCACCAGTAGGTTATAGACCGTCGTGTCCAGGTCATAACTTTGGATGCCTAAGCCTGCCGAGAGTGCGCCCTGCGGGTCGAGATCGACGAGCAGTACGCGACGTCCGGCCTCGGCGAGTGATGCTCCCAAGTTAATGGAGGAGGTGGTTTTGCCGACTCCCCCTTTTTGGTTACACATGGAGAGCACTACGGCTGGGCCGTGCTTTGTCTTTGGCTGCGGGGTGGGGATGGTGCGAAGTGGTCGCCCGGTGGGGCCCATTTTCTCGGACCCGCTCGTCGCGCCGTCGTCGGCACTGCCCTTCTCAGGCTCCTGCGACCGAACTGCCATGGTGGAGTTCTCCTTTCCCTTTTCCCTACCAGCCCCACGCGCACATCTGCGCCGCCTTCGAGCATGTGGGTGGCGAAGGAGTGGCGTAAGGTGTGTGGCGACGCATCGTCGGTGATCTGGGCTCGCTTTGCTGCCTCCTGAATAATCTGCCAGGCGCTTTGACGGCTCAGCCGGCCGCCCCGCAGATTCAAGAAGACGGCATGGGTTTTCCCGCGGGACAGCGCCGGACGAGAGCGCACCATATATTCCTGGTAGGCATGCAGGGCGGGGCCACCGACTGGCACAATACGTTCTTTATCGCCTTTTCCGTGAAGCAAGACGGCCGCGTTGTCGACATCCAGATCACCGATGTCGAGGCCAGTAACCTCGGAGATGCGAGCTCCCGTGGTGTACAGCAGCTCGAGCAGTGCACGGTCGCGTAGTGCTCGCACTGGATCCGGCGACGATCCATCTCCTGCGCCTTCGAGAAGCCGGAGGATCGTGTCGACCGGCAATGCTTTCGGGAGACGCTGCGGGGGTTTTGGGGGCGCCACCATGGCTGCCGGGTTGGTGCCGGTGAATTCTTCCCGCAGCGCAAACTTGTGGAGACCTCGAATCGAGACCATGATGCGTGCGGCTGAGCTGGTCGCTAGGGGTGCATACCCCAGTCGGCTGTCTCCGGTGACGAGGGAATCACGGAACTCTTCAACATGGGTTTGCGTAACATCTGCCAGGGTGGTGATGGGATAGAGCGCGAGAAACGCAGCATAGCGGTCAATATCTCGCCGATAGGCCTGTAGCGTGTTGTGGGAGGCAGCTCGTTCAACGGTAAGAAAGTCGAAGTATGCCTCTACCTGGCTGGTGAGGTCTCCCATGAGCGCCTCCTTCCATCATGGTCGGTGAGGGTACGCAGCTGGCGTGTTAGCTATCGCGGCGTTGTGCGAAACGCCAAGCCCGCGAATCCCATTCCGCATCGGCAGACCGCAGAATTTCCTCTCCACCTGCCGCGAGGCACTGGGACACTCCGAGAATGCCCGCCACTGCGATGCTGTTGATGATGTCGCCGGAGAAGACGCGCTGTACAGCCTGCGGGAGAGGTACCCACTGCAGCTCCATGTCAGCTTCTTCTTGTTCAGGTGTTGGCCTGTCTACCTGGTGGAGGCCACGTGCGAGGAAGATCCGAACAGACTCATCCGCGAATCCAGGTGAAGTGATGGTGTCGGCAATGACCCACCACTCGTCGGCAGCGTACGCAGTCTCTTCTCGAAGTTCGCGCTGTGCCGCCGCAAGTGGGCTTTCTCCGGGAATGTCGAGGATGCCGGCAGGAAGTTCCCACAGGCGGCGCGCCACTGGATGCCGGTATTGGCGTTCCAGGAGGATCTCCCCCTGGTCGTTAAGGGCTACCACGGCGACCGCCCCGGAATGCTCCACTACTTCACGCGCGGCGCTACCACCGCCCGGCATGCGGACGTGGTCTTTGCGAAGTGCCAGTATTGCACCCTCGTAGAGGGTTTCTGAGTCAATGACAGTGAAGTCATGCGATCCAGGTGCGGTAGCCATGGTGGCCTCCTTGCGGACTGTACCAGCGTCAGCGTAAACGAGTTACTCCGCTACGTCAGGGGCGATGTCGGTGGTTTCGCCCGCCGGGGAAACAGGGCTATCACTTGCGGTAACGCCCTCTTTGTCCTGATGATAGCGCAGCGCTTCGACAACAAGCTGGTGGAATAGCGGATGCGGCTGCGTGGGCCGAGACTTGTATTCGGGGTGTGCTTGGGTGGCGACCAGGAAGGGGTGAATCGAACGGTCATATTCGACGAACTCCACCAGTGTGCCATCTGGGCTGGTACCCGAAATATGCAGACCAACGCTTTCGACGTCGTCACGGTACGCATTGTTCACTTCAAAACGGTGACGGTGCCGCTCCGCAATGGAGGTTGTACCGTATGCTTCTGCGACGATTGAGCCGTCTTTGAGTACCGCTGGGTAGGAGCCGAGACGCATCGTGCCGCCCATATCGGCGTGTCCTGCCACGATGTCTTCCTGATCGGCCATGGTATGGATGACGGGGTGGGCGGTGTTGGGGTCGAACTCGGTGGAGGATGCGTCGGTAATCCCAGCAGCCCGGGCTGCTTCGAGGACGGTACATTGCAGACCGAGGCACAAGCCGAGGAGCGGAATCTTATGCTCGCGTGCGTAGCGGATGGTGCCAATCTTGCCTTCGACGCCGCGCACCCCGAACCCTCCGGGGACGACAATGCCGTCGACGTCGGAGAAGAGTGCAGCTGCTGCGGCGGGATCTTCGCAGTCATCGGCAGGAACCCACTTGATATGGGCTTTTGCGTGTTCGGCGAAGGCGCCGGCGCGGACTGCCTCGATAACGGAGAGGTAGGCGTCGGGAAGATCGATGTATTTGCCGACGACGGCGATGGTGACGTCACGCTGGGGGTTGTGGACGCGATCGAGCAAGTCGCCCCATACTGTCCAATCGACGTCACGGAAGGGCAGTCCTAGTTTACGGATGACGTAGGTGTCGAGGCCTTCGTCATAGATGACCTTGGGGATGTCGTAGATTGACGGGGCATCTGGGCAGGAGATAACGCCCTCTTCGTCAACGTCGCACATGCGAGCGATCTTCTCTTTGAGCGGATCGGGAACCGGGCGGTCGGCACGGAGTACGAGCGCGTCGGGCACGATACCAATGCTGCGCAGAGTGGCGACAGAGTGTTGGGTGGGCTTGGTCTTGAGTTCGCCCGAGGGGGCGATGTAGGGGACGAGAGCGCAGTGCATGTAGAAAATGTTCTCGCGGCCAACATCGTGGCGCAGCTGGCGCACTGCTTCGAGGAACGGCTGGGATTCAATGTCACCAACGGTGCCACCAATTTCGGAGATGACAACATCCGGTGCGACGCCGTTCTCGTCGGGCTCTTCCATGGCGAGAATGGCTTCTTTGATGGCGTCTGTGATGTGTGGAATGACCTGTACGGTGCCACCGAGGTAGCCGCCGCGCCGTTCTTTGGCGATGACGTTGGTGTAGATGCGTCCGGTGGTGATGTTTCCTCGCTGCGACATGGGGACGTTGAGGAAGCGTTCGTAGTGTCCGAGATCGAGGTCTGTTTCTGCACCGTCTTCGGTAACGTAGACTTCACCGTGCTGGAAGGGGTTCATGGTACCCGGGTCAACGTTGAGGTACGGGTCCAGCTTCTGCATGGTGACGGAGAGGCCACGGGAAATGAGAAGTTGCCCCAGGCTAGCGGCGGACAGACCTTTTCCGAGGGACGAGACGACGCCGCCGGTGACAATGATGTGCTTGCATGCGCGTTTGGCAGTTTTGCTATTCAGCACGAGAACTCCCGTATGTTGAGTGCGCCTCTCTCGGAGAACACATTTTTCCTACGGGATTTCAGATTAGCATGGAAAAGTTATGCCGGTCACATTCCTTTAGTGAGCTCAGCAACTCGTAACACAATGTTAGCCTGGCCAGATTTCTTGTTGGCGTTGGTCACGGTAGCGAGCCCTTTGACCGTGAGCGTCCGCGCTGCGGCGAGCGGACCATTCACCTGCTCGGAACCGGCAGCCCCCGCCACAACGGTGGGCACTTTGCGCTCCGCCAGGCCTTGCCCAACTTTCGCAATGGTGACACCACGCGCACCGTCCTCAGAGTTAGGGGCAGCTCCGTTAGCAGAACCACCCGAAATAAGGATGGCGGAGTTGGCCTCACCCAAGAAACTGTCCTGGGTGACGAATCCATTGGCAACAAATCGATCCATGAACGCGGATCGTGCCTCGTCCCCTACCGGGTTGTCGGGTTTGTGGGCCAGGGACCCCACAATGGATCCAGTTAGTCGGCCAGAATTCTGATCTCGATCGGTGGGGAGCTCAACCCCTTGGGGCAGCGCGTTAGTGATAAGAGTGGAGAGCTCAGCATCGTTTTCCGTCGCTGCAAACTTAGGGGTGAGGGTGATGAGCCCCGTCACCCGCCCCGCGGCTGCCGTCACCTGCTTTTGGATTGCAGCAACAGTGTCACGGTTGGCTGCCGGAGTGGCGATAATAAGGACTTTTCGGCCAGCAAGTGCGCGTGCAGGAACCTCTGGTACAGCCTCTTCAGCGACATGCGTGGTCGTGCTCGGTTGGGGGCCTTGCGGAGCTACCAACGTTCCCCCGGTAATAATGCCCACGCCCAGCGCAATGCACACCGCAGCGATACTGAGTGCGATTCCGTTTCCCTTTTTCATCATGCGTCTTCCCTTAGAGTTCTGCGGAGGTGGTGTGGTTAGAACCAGCCTTGGACCGTTGTCGCGAAGCTATTCCAATTGTCGATAATGGTGGATGCCCCCGCGGTATCGGGGAACCCATAGAGGTAGACCACCAGCGCGGCGAAGGCGGCGCTAAGGAGCGCTAGCAGCACTGCCCACCAGCTCACAGACTGGTCGGGGCGAAGCGAACTGAGGGCTTGGGCATCAACCAGACAATGGGCAACTTTGAGGCGAGTGAGGAAGGCCGCCGCACCGGTACTCATCGAGTCCGGGTCGAGGAAGTCTTGCAGTGTCATGGTGAGACCAACCGCCACGACGAGGGCCGCTTCACCGTAGTCTGCCAAGAGAAGTGCGAGTTCCTCCGCATCGGCTACTGCGGGGAAGGTAATGGCAGAAACTCCCTGATCTTGCACCCGTTCCAGACCTTCGGCGTGTCCATCAGGGGCAGCTGGGAGGACAAGCTGAGCACCGCACTGCAGCGTTTCGTTGGTCATGGTGTGAGGGTCCCCCACCAGAAGATCTGGCTTATAGCCGGCATCTACGAGAAGCTCTGCACCTGCTCCTACTCCGACCAAAACCGGCTTGTTCTTCTTGATGAACCAGCGGATCGATTCCAGTTCGGCCGCACTTGACTCGCTGTAGCTGACGATGACGACCTTCCGTTCCGCCATGTCGCAGTCAATCTCGGGAACCCCCATTCCTTCGAGAAGCAGGGGCGATTCCGTCGTCAAGAATTCTGCAGTATTACCGGCAAAGGCGGCCAGCTGGTCATTAACCCGGGTCCGGCGATCCTCGATTTGCTGGGACACTGCGGGGAGCGTCAGGGCATTACCATGCGCAACTGCTTCACCTTTTACCCAGATGGTGCCTGCATCCATCGACAGTGTCTTGCCATCGCGGACACCGTCGAAGATGTCCACTCCGGTTTCGTCTACTACGGCGACTCCGGCCTGCAGCAGAACAAGCGTTCCATAGGTGGGATAGGTATGGGACAGTGCCGGGGAAGCATTAATAACGCCTACCACTCCAGCTGCGATAAGGTCTTCTGCTGCAGCTTGGGTGAGATCCGGCTCGTTGATGACGACGATGTCTCCAGGCTCGACGCGACGCAGCACACGGGCTACCGAGCTATCGACGCGTGCAATTCCGGCGATGCCAGGATCAGGGTGCTTATCGGAACGGGAAAAAGGCCACTTCATACCTGCCATTATTTCGGAATGAGGGCCTCGATGGAGAGAGGCGCGCCGAGTTTAGGCCGGCCAATCAGCGCTTTTTAGGTTCGATGCGGTTGCCCACAGTTCTTTCGCGTGCGCTTTACCCGTCTCCGTGTCTCCCATTCCTGCCAGCATTCGTGCTAGCTCGGCAATGCGGGCCTCGTCGTCGAGGTCGGCCACTGTCGTCTCTGCTGTCGTCCCCGAATTATCTTTCGTGACGGTCAGGTGATGGTCGGCGAACGCAGCAACCTGCGGAAGATGGGTCACCACGAGAACCTGGTGGATGCGTGCTAGACGGGAAAGGCAACGACCAATCTCTAGCGCCGTAGAACCACCGATACCGCTATCGACCTCGTCGAAAATGAGTGTGCGGCCATAGTCGTCCTGGGCGAGAACTACTTCAAGCGCCAGCATCACACGCGAAAGCTCACCTCCCGAGGCAGCTTTCGCGATGGGCTGCGGGGTGGCTCCCGCGTTAGCCGCCAGGAGGAAGGTCACCTCATCAGCACCGGATTCCGAAAAACTACGGGCACTATCAGCATGTGCGTCACCACCGGCAAGGGGTGCAACACTAATGCTGAAGTTCGCTTTCTCCATGGCCAAAGTGTGGAGTACCGCGGTAGCCGAATGCTGCAGACGTCGTGCCGCTTTTTTCCGCGCGGTGGTTAATGCACGGGATGCATCACGCATCTCATCGTGCAGGCGGGTGACGTCATCCCGCAGCTCGTCGAGCGTCGTTTCAGACGAATCAAGTTCAGCAATACGGGCTTCTGCCTCGTTCTTCCAGCGCAGCACAGCATCGACGTCGACACCATACTTCCGCACAATCGCCTTCACCAACGCCTGACGCGCTAGTTTCTCCTCCAACACGGCTGGGTCGACGTTCAACTCTTCGAGGTACGTATGAAGATCTGAGGAAACATCCTCAATAATGGACAGTGCCTCATCGAGTCGTTGGGACCAGTCTTGGAGTGTCGGATCACTGCTATTGTGCAGTGCGTCGCGCGTCTGGCCGACTGCGTCGATCGCTGTCTGCGGGCTGTCCACGCCAGACCCAGGTTGTTGGTCAGCCACCGCCAGAAATGCTGCATCTCCGCTGAGGAGATAATTCGCACCACTCGCTGTTTCTCGCAGCTCATCTGCGTCCATCAGCCGTCGAATGTCCTCTTGCAAGTGGTAGTCTTCTCCGGCGCAGAGTGCTGCCTTCTCAATTTCGTCAACAGCCTCTGTCAGCTGCGCGAACTCGCGCGCACGCTGCTGTCCTTGTGTTTGTCGTTCGTGTAACTCACGACTGCGTTCACGCCATTGGTGCATAACGCTGCGATACGCCGAGAGCAGGTCACGAACCTCGTCTCCCCCAAAACGGTCGAGAGCCTCCCGTTGTTGGCTTGAATTCAGTAGCCGCAGCTGGTCATGTTGACCATGAATAGCAAGGAGGGGCTGTGCAAAACTCGCCAGGGTACCGGCCGGCACGCTACGTCCCCCGAGGTGTGCGCGGGAGCGACCATCAGAGCGCACGGTGCGCAACGCAATGACGGATCCATCATCATCTGCTTGCGCGCCGCATTCCGTGAGCACACTGCGTGTACGGTCAGCTACCCCTTCCGGAAGAGCTGCAGTCTCGAAACGGCCCTCCACGCGTGCCTCACTAGTCTCCTCGGGGGCAGTGTGCCGCACCTTTGAGGAATCGGCACGCTGTCCGGTGAGAAGTTGCAGGGAGGAGAGGAGCATTGTCTTACCCGCACCAGTTTCACCAGTGATAACGGTGAGGCCATTATGGAGCTCGACGTCGGTCTCCGCGATGACGCCGAGGTTGGTGATCCGTAGTTCGCTTAACACAACGCTAGGTTAACCGATGGGATCATTTTTGTGGGGAGCTGTGTGGCGTAAAACGTCGCGCCATCCCTTTACCGGTAGATGGAATTTCCGCACTAGTTTGTCCGCAAATGGGCTGGTGTCGAGGCGAATCATACGAACTGGGCGGGATCCTTTGCGGGCGAGAATCCGTTCCCCATTTTCCACTCGAATTCCGCGGTAGCCGTCGAGATAGGCCATTGCTAGACCGCGGCCACAATTGACATCAATAGTCACTAGGGACTCGGGAGAGACAACGAGGGGACGGGTGAAGAGCCCATGTGCGTTATTCGGCATAACGAGCATTGCTTCCATCTGGGGCCACACTACTGGGGCCCCCGCGGAGAATGCGTAGGCGGTGGAGCCGGTGGGAGTGGACACGAACATTCCATCGCAGGCATAGCTCGATACCGGTCGATTATCGATAGCCAAGGTAGCTTCGAGAATGCCTCGGTGACTTGCCTTTTCAAGGCTGAGTTCGTTGATTGCCCAGCTTCCTGTACGCACTCGATCACCGGAAATAACATCTACGTCAATGGTCATCCGGTCTTCGATGGTGAAGTCTCCCTCAACGAGCCGGTCGAGAGCATCCCAAATATGGTCTGCTTCCAGCTCTGCTAGGAAGCCAACGTGCCCCATATTGATACCGATCAGGGGAATGTTCGCTCCATGCGCCAAGTCAGTACCGCGCAAGAAGCTTCCGTCGCCTCCCAGCACAATGATGAGGTCGCTTGAGGCGGCAATAGTGCGTGCCCCATCAATAATGGATGCCGAGTAAGCACCCGGTGGTTCATTCCAGGGGTCTTTGTCGAGAATGCTGCTGCTAATACCTTTGCTACGCAAATAGTCAGCAACCTCAGTGGCAATCTGGGGGGCGTCATAGGAGTATCCGACAATGAGCACACGGTTGGGGACAAAACCCGCATGGCTGCGCGCAGGGGGCTGTGACTCCGACATTACTGGGGTCCCTTTTCTACTGCACTAGCTGCGAGAGCAGCTAACTCGGATAGTGCTTTCTCATTCGTACCCAGGATACACAATAGCGCCTCTCCCTGCGGCTGATCAGGCTCTTTACCGGGCTCAATCCAAGCAGCTGAGGAAGGGTGGGCGTCAATCCAGAGGAAATATTCGACGTTCCCCGATGGTCCTGGAAGTGGAGACGCTGCAATGTCCCGAATACCCATTCCAAGCTCGAGAGCTTTCTGCGCGACTTGGCATATTGCAGCACGGCGCTGTGCAGGGTCGCGCACTACTCCCCCTGCCCCGACGTTGTGCTTGCCGACCTCGAACTGTGGTTTTACCATCAGCATCATCTGTGCGTCCTGGGTGCAGCAAGCCAATAAGGCCTCCAGGACCAGTGTAAGGGAGATAAAGGAGAGGTCCGACACGACGAGGTCTACTGGTCCCCCGAGAGTGTCTGCGTTAATTGAGCGGACGTTGGTACGGTCGAGCACTGTGACCCGTGGATCGCTTTGGAGCCTCCACACCATTTGTCCGTACCCAACATCAACCCCAATCACATGGGCGGCATCGTGTGCCAGCAGTACGTCGGTGAATCCGCCGGTTGAGGCGCCCGCATCAAGGCAGCGTTTCCCCGCTACCGTTAAGCCTTGTGGCCCGAATGCGTCGAGTGCACCAAGTAATTTATGTGCTCCACGACTGGCCCATTTGTATTCTTCTAACTCTTCGACGACGAGGGCCGCATTCGGGTCGATGATACTAGCGGGTTTTTTCACGGGCATACCGTTGCAGGTCACTCGGCCTGTCTTGATCAACTCTGCGGCGTGCTCGCGGGAACGGGCAAGTTTGCGGCGCACTAACTCTGCGTCGGCGCGGAGACGAGGCGCCATGTACTTTCCTTCCTTGAGAACTCGAGACTAGTCCAATTCGTCTTCGACGGCATCGAGAGCGTTCGTCAGCACATCGTGTGCAGCTCCGAAAAGTCCTACAACACTTGTGGTGTCGTCAGCGTTATCAACACTAGCGGAGAGATAGTCCGCTACTTCATGACGGACCGTATCCGGGGTCACTCCAGAGAAACCATGTACATGGGCCGCCACTGTTGCGGGGGTCGGCGGAGTCACAGATTCGGCCATGTGTGGATCTCCTTTGTATCGTCCTCGGTCGCACCATCGATGGTGCGTACATAGTGGTTATTGTGCCATGCCTGGTGAATGAGAGCGGCGAGCTTCTCTCGCGATGTCGCCGTATGGTCAGGAAAGTGCACAGTGGCTCTCCCCTGCGTATCAATCTCCAGTTCAACAAGGGAGGAGGCATATGACGTAGGCATGGTGTCGAGACGCAGACAGGTATCCTCTGCCAGAATCTCTTCGATGAAGCTGAGATTGGGGAGGACGAAGGTGGGGCGCTGCGACGGTGCTGCGTTACAGATATCGAGGATGGTGATGACGCCGGTAAGGACGCAAAGAGTGTCGTATCCTGCGTTGATTCCACCTTCAATGTCGGTGTCCAGGCGATCGCCAATAACAAGAGCGTGCTGTCCTCCAACGAGGTGAGCAGCCTGTTGCATACTTCTAGCGGATGGTTTCCCCGAGGTGGTGGCATGTACTCCGGTAGAAATCTCGACAGCTCCCACCATTGCACCGTTGCCTACATTCAAGCCACGTTCGCTGGGGAGACTCGTGTCGCGGTTTGTTGCAAAGTAGCGTGCCCCTTGTCGAATAGCACGTGCTGCGGCGGAAAGATCTCGCCAGCCGGTGTCATCACAGTGTCCTTGTACGACAGCTCGGGTGGCTGGAGTTTCGTCTCGCACTGTCACAAATCCGGATTGACGAATGAGTTCTTCGAGGTAGGGAGCTCCCAGAACGAGAACTTCCGTACCGGGGGTGAGCTCTTCGCGGAGCAATTGGCAGGCGAGCTGTGCACTTGTGAGGATATGGTCAGGGTCGGTGTGATATCCGATGCGAGTGAGACGTTGTGCCACTGTTTCAGGGGAACGGGAGGCATTGTTGGTCACAAAGACGATGCGATCCCCTAGTGCATTAAGTGCGGTGACGGCGTGGGGAATGGGGAGGTCGCCAACGTTCGCAGTGCCGTCCAGATCAACGAGATAGCAGTCGTAGTTGGACGTTGTCACAAAGAATCGATCCTAGCTCTCTAGTTCCTCGAGGCGCTGCATCGCGTCAGTTACGGCTTCCTCATCAATTGAGGCTGCGTTTCGGAACCACACGATAGCATCGTCGCAGCGTCCTGCAGCCAAAAGCGCATCGGCGTATGCGTAGAAATAGCGTGCCGCGGTTTCGCCCGTTTGGGTGGGATCAAGATTACCTTGCTCGAGGACTACCACGGCAGCATCGTGCTGTCCTAGATCTGCCCGGGCACCTGCCACGACGATGAGAAGTTCGGCTCGTCCATCTGCGTCGAGGTAGGCAGCGTACTCACTGTTGAGCATGTCGATTGCGCGTTCGGGACGTCCGAGCCCACGCTCACAGTCTGCCATGACGCTCAGCAGGCCAGGGCCGCCGCCGATTCGGCGGGCTGTGCGGAGCTCTCCAAGAGCCTCCTGCCAATGCCCGGTGAGGTAGGCGATAATGCCGGCGTGTTCCCGTACGACGGCAATGCGGCCAGCGTGGTCGCGGGCGGCATAGGCGTGGACGAGGGCTTGCTCGGGGTCGTCATCGATGAGCCCATAGGACGCGATCATGTGGGATGCTACCCGGTCGGCGTTCTCTTTGGAGAGCATGTGCAATTCACGGCGAATATCACCGGGGAGTGCACTCGGGTCGGCCCATTCGGGAATCTGCGGGCCTTTCGCTGGCCGGTTGTGGGAACCCGCGTGGGTACTGCGGTCGCGGTCCTTTCCCCCGCGAGGTGCATGCGAACTGCGCGAGTTGTACTCACGGTTTTCACGGGGACCACGGTTCCCACCGCGTCGATCCTGTTGTCGTTTATCGTCAAAACGCCGATTAGTGCGTTGCTCGCCGTGTCCGTTGCGTTTGCTGTCGCGGTTTTCGTCACGGGGCGTACGGTATCGATCATTGGAGCGACTGGCACGGTCGTTAGAGGAGCCACCAGGACGGTCAGAACGTCTGCTGTTGAACCGGTTGGTGGGCCGCCCCTTGTATGAGCGCCCAGAGGAGCTCGCTCCGGAGCGATTATCGCGGCGGCGTCCCTGGTTACTGTTGTTCTCTGCCATTGCTCATCCTTGGTGAAGATACCGTGTGTGGCTTTATTTTAAGCCCATATAACAAAAACTACGGGGAGTCTCTGCGAGACTCCCCGTAGTCGAAGTTAAGTTCGGCAGCGACCTACTCTCCCACACCCTCCCGAGTGCAGTACCATCGGCGCGTGTGAGCTTAGCTTCCGGGTTCGGAATGGGACCGGGCG
>QWCE01000573.1_pt1 | contig 71887 bp, 75 predicted proteins | sample 1972531 | NCBI WGS metagenome assembly QWCE01 (sample SAMN09866716, study PRJNA288562) | Human gut metagenome isolate term4_stool, whole genome shotgun sequencing...
GCTGTATAAAGCTGAACATTAGGGGCAATAAGAACATTACTTCCGATAGTGATTTTATTACAATCCACAAAGGTACAACCGGTATTTACAGTGACATTATCTCCTATATGTATATTGCAGCCATAATCACAAATAAATGGACTGGCAACCGAAACTTTCATTCCGATACTACCTAGCATCTTTTTTAGCAAGCTGTTTTTTTCTTCTTTATTCTCATAAGGTAATGAATTATATTTCATCAATAACTTATGTGTTCGGGGCTTTAAATCCAAGAAAACTTGGTTATGACAATCATACCATTCACCAGCCAGACATTTTTCCATTTCTGTTTTCATAATTGTTACGTTTATAAGATTGAAACTATTTCGGTTATATCTTTTCGTTTAGATGATTTTTCAGGTGGTTGTTTTACATAACCTAATGAAATAATTGCCACAGGGTACATATTGGGAGATAAATGAAGATTATCCTTTAGCATATCAGGATCGAAATTACATACCCAGCAGCTACCTAATCCTTGTTCTGCTGCGGCTAAACAAATATGTTCAGTCGCTATTGCTGCATCAATATCTGCATGGTTCTTATTGTCTGATTTTCTCACCCAAGAAATTGAATTGTCAGCACAAACTACAATATAGAGTGGAGCTTCGGTAAACCATTCACGTGGATAAGATTGTTGAATCAGTAGTTTGGGTTTATTACTTTTTACGACAAAAAAGTGCCAAGGTTGATAGTTTACAGCAGAAGGAGCAAAACGGGCACATTCTAAAATGTAGTCGAGTTTTGCTTGCTCAATCATATCAGAAGAGTAGTTTCGCCTATAGAAACAAAGAGTTTTGATGTAACTTCTTGATTTGTATTATTTTATAGAAATATTTAAAGATGCAGGTAACGATTTGGTAGCAAAAGTCTTGCTTTCAGTTACATTGCTTTGCATAATTTCAAATAACTATGTACAAATATAGTGAATAGTTGTAATATAACCAAATTTATTCAGATATATTTCACATATAATATTGGTTATTAATATCTTAGACAATATTTGCGCATAACTCTCTTCCCATTGGAATAACCAGAATTGCCCTCTGACTATTTTTGTACCCCTTTGTCGGTTGCTCAACGGTTGAGAATCAATGACCTCACAACAACTCTGTAATATTGCACCATAAACGATAAAAACAAGGTCAATATGAATAACAGAAAAGTCGTACTGGATGCCAGAGTTACCCATCTGTTGGGCACTATCTTTGCCAGAGTGAACAGGATTGAGAAACTGCTCTCACCCAGTTTCGAAAACCTGCCGGACAGTAAGATTCTGGATTCAAAGAAGTCCGCCTGCTGACCAAGATGTTCGACAGGACACTTTTAAAGCGTCGTAATGACGGTGCGTTACTCTTTCACCGCGACAAAGGAAAGATTTACTACCGCGGCTCGGACGCACTGTGTGCCATGTTACAGGAAAAGGAAGAACACTCTAAAAATAAAAGATTATGAGAAAGATACTCAATATTGAAAGCAGTTCGTTGGCTGCGCTCGTGAGAAGTTACAAAAGGTTCCTCAACATGCTGGTCATGTTGCAAAATATCTGTGAGGACAACAGTATAGAATTGTCCATGTTGCCGGATGAGGTATGTGAATTGATAGGACTTAAACCAGCTGTAATAGAGAAACAGCATCTGAACGGACATCTGCGCTTTGCGGAAGAGGAAAACGGCACAAGGCATTACTCAATCATGGATATAATTAATCTAAAGGATTAGATTGACAGCAAGAGAATAAATAACGTGAGTTCGAAATAAGAATAAATATATTTCACTTATAATTATGTACCGAGCAAATTTACAGGTCCCTTTTTTGTGCAATTTAACAGTACCCACTTTCCTTAGTTCTCTTCTTTACTTTCATTAACCCTTTTTGAGGTGCAGTCCCTATCTGTTGATTGCTAAAAATTGTTTTCCTGTTTTCCATGCGGTAGCTTTTTCCTGATAGCCTGATTATCTCACAACAATAGAGTAGTCTGTCCAGTAGAGCTGCCGCACAAACTTCGTCTCCTGCCATCTCCAGCCATCCGGTAAGATCCCGGCTTGCGGCAATGATAAGTGATGTCTTACCTTGAACGCAATTCACCAGTTTAAACAGCAGCAGTACATCTTCTCCTTTCAGGGGAAACAGCGTAACATCATCGATTGCCAGCAGCTGCGCTTTCATTATTCGTTTGTATGTTTTCATCGCGGGTCGTGATATCTCCTTAGTCTTCAAACAGACAAGCAGTTCTTCCAAGGTCAGCAGGTATGCCTTATAACCTGCTTTCACTGCTTCATGGATAAGTCCTGAAGCAATGAATGTCTTTCCGGTTCCGGAATCTCCTACCAGCAGAAGGTTATATGTCCTTCTTATCCATACCAGTTCACGCAATTCGCGCATCTGCCTTTGGTCAATCCCTTCGGTACGTGAGAAATCATATAGATCCAGATCATACCTTGCAGGCAATCCTGCAAATTTCAACCTGGTCAGATAACTTCTCCTTTCCTTGTCCCGAAGTTCCCGCATCAGACAAGTTGACAGAAACTCGGAGTAAGTCTGTTGCTTTTCCTGTGCTTCATGTAGTATTTCATCCAGGTGTTCTGCCAGGAATGGCAGCTTCAGGTTGCGGGCACATTCGGTCAGTTCTTTCTTATACCTTGCCATTGTTTCTAAAGATTTCATTATATGTTTTTACCAATCCGGTTGACTGTGTCCGGGAGGCAGGATTTTTTCCTACATCCGATTCTCCCATTTTCTTCTTCCATATATGTCCGCACAGGCTTTTAACGGACTCACCATTATAGATTCCCTTGTCCAGACATACACTAACCGCTTCTGTCAGGATGGCTTTGTCATATCCGGGAATTATGCGTAGAATTACCTCCAGATTCTCCCTGTAATAACGTTCCTTCCTTCTCTGCAGGTTCTCAAGCCATAAGGCGACCTCTCTATTGTACGATACATAGATAAGAATGCGTTCAGCCAGCTTTTGTGCTCCGATATTTCTTTGCCTTCTGTGTCCTTCACCATAGATAGTCTTTCCCTTGAGTTCGCACAGATCATGCCGGCAGACAAGCTTTCCCGTCTCCTTATTATAAAGCTCCAGGCATCCGTCTGTTTCATGGAGCCATACTGTCGTTTCTCCTCCCCGATAGGTTCCGCATGGCAGGCTATAGTAGTTTCCCCTGTACTGTACGGTATTGTCTTTACGTACATGATATTCCTTCATTTCTCCACCGGGTGAGTGCGGAGTACCGTGATAGGGTACAAGGTATTCTCTTTCCTGTGCAAATTCCTCAAGGGGAATCCGGTGTGTGGTACCATGTTCCTTCCCGTTTCCCGTTCTTTCAAGCCAGAGACGTGCTTCTTCATTAAGTCTGTCTACATTCTGAAAAATACGCGCCGTGAGGAAATTCGTCTTCACATATTTCACAACATTCTCTACCTTCCCCTTTGATTCCGGATCGGCCTTGTGACAGAACACGGGATGGAAATGCTGCTCTTTTACAAATGCCTGAAATTTGCCGGTCAGTATCAAATCCCCCATGTTCGCCCGTGCTATAAGTACTTTATCCTGGTCGTAAATGATCTTTTGCGGCCTGCCTCCGAAGTATTCGAAGGCAAGTTCATGGGCATAAACCGCAAGCCCGGTGTCAAAGGGCCTCCGGCTAAAATAGATAAATTTATATCGTGAACGGGACAGGACAATAGCAAAGAAGTACACTTTGATGGACTTCCCGTTTTCAGTGCGCATCCATTTCTCCCCAAAATCCGCCTGTGCGTATTCCCCGTAGGGAGTATCAGGCTGCTTCTCGTAGTTTCGCTTGTGCGTTTCAACCTTTTTCCCGATGCCGTATTTTTTGCGTACCCTTTCCACGAAACCGGATACGGTTCTGTTACATACACGGGGGAAGTCCGGATAGCATTCCTTTAGCCAGTCATGTATCCTGGCGGCCGATATATACGGGTATTCTTCCAGGTTTGCACGTACATATTGCTCGTAGTTTTCCAGTTTCAGCCTGTACTTGCGGTGAGAACTTTGTTTTTTAACAAACTCCTCCATAGTCATATTCAGATACCGTCGTACAGTCTTACGGTTCACACCCAGATATATTCCAATTTGTGTTTTGTTCAGTCCTTTCAACTGAAGCTCCCTTACTTTATGCCACATATATTGTTTCTCCTTAAAATATTGTTTCCTTATTTCCATTGCAGTATCTGTCTATGCTTTGTTTGAGCGGCAAAGATAGACATTCCCCGACATGCAAAAAACACTGTATTCGTCTCTATAAAAGTGGTACCTTTGCTTTTTCCACTTTTTGAAAGATAAAGTTACAGCCTACAGGTGATGGCGGACCCATATATATTCTGGATTACAGAACCTTCTTTATTATTTTATCGGTTGCTTTTTGCAACTGCCTGCCCGAAGAAGTTTTCCGATCTTTATGATGGCTTTTGGAGTAACATACACTGACGTTTCTTTCCACCGAACGTTCCGGAGCGTATTGTAACCGGCTCCGATCTGATCCGCACTCAAATAGTCATAGATGGCGGCAATGCTGCCGAAAAAATAGTCTTTCTTCTCAAAAACGAGATGTACATATACCACTTTATTCATTGTCAGTTATTTTTCTGCGAATATATGCAAATAATTAATATATGCATTATTTAACAATAAAAACATGCAAATAATTATTATTTGCATATAGAGGCAGTAAATATTGAAAAGTGTATTTTACTTTCTAAGTAAAATACTTATAAAAACACTAAAGTAAATAAATATTTAAAGTATCTGTTAATGATTACTTGTATGAATAGAAAATCCCCGTCTTCCCTTGAAAGGAAAAACGGGGAGGTGTAATAATAAAGGAAATAGCCTGCGTTACATCTCTTTGGCGTATCCTGTCCGAATCAAATCGGCAAGGAAATTCTCCGGTGTATCAGTGGCAATCCTCACACCTGCCTGAATCACGTAACGTTCGGCAAAATTGCACATGTACTGTTCATCTGTGCAGTTGGAATCCATCCAACTGCCCGTCCGAAGTTCATGTACAAACTCTTTGGCATCGGAGGCTGCTATGCGCTCATCCCCCGGCAATATATACATCTTCTTATTCATATTCATTCCATTAATTTTTTTGTTCTTAATTTATAATATAATTTTTGTTTTTCCTCCAAGAAAGGAAAATCCTCCAGTCTGATTCCCGCAGGAAGCGAAGATGTAGATGCAAAGATAATCAATCTTCCCAAGAATCTAACCCAATTCTCTATTTTTGTGAAATTGATCGTTCCCGAGTGTTGTCTGAACTCCACTGTCCTGTGACGTGAATAAGCTTCAAGGTTTACTTTCATGTACCTGCTGCCGAAGAGTCTTTGTAGTGACTCGATACTTTCCGCCGATCTGATATCTTCATCGGAGAACGCTCTGAGAGAACGGCAGTAGGTATTTCTGTTTCCCCTGCGTGAGGCAGGCATGAACTTGTCTATTTCAGTTTCGGCATGTTTGTAGGAAAGGATTAAGTTCTGCCAAGTTGTAAGATTAAAGTCACCCGCATTAAAATGCACATGGACTCCACAACTGCTATTTATCTTTACATTGTATGCGTCCAGCACCCAGCATACCCTCTCCAGTACCTCCAAACCCTGCTCACCGCAGAGGATCGGGCTGACCAGCTCAAAAGTATGGCTTCCCTCCAAACTTCCGTCCGTGGTCAGTTTCCAGTTGCTGTTGGTCTCGGCATTACGGCTTCCAATTTCCACAGGGATGCCAGCCTCCCGAAGCGCATCCGTCAAGGTCTGTCTCGGGCAGTTGTAGGCTTCGATCTCAACCCCGAAGCAACGGTTGAAAGTATAGTCGGGTTCTGGTCTTAAGACAGTCGCTGTCTGTGAAGCGGGAAGCAGGCCCTCGTCCCTCATTCTCTTATAGACGTTCCACACGAAGCCACGGTTTCCACGGGTAACGAGGTCGGCAATTTCACGGTGTGAAAGTCCGGTCAGAAGAAGCTTACGGATTTTTGAGGTTTTTGTTCCACTCTCGGCTAAAATGCGTCTAATTGTTTCATTCATAACTTGTTATCTCCTTTATTATTATATAACAAAGGTAATGATTTTTCTCCGTTCTTGCAAATTCAAGCATGCTCTTTATCAGCATATTAGCTTACTTTCGCTTCTGCTAAAAGTTGTATCCGTCCCACCGGAAACAGGGTGTTTTTTCTTTCATGGGGGGGATTTTTGGGGGTGTCCCGTCGGTCTCCCTTGTAGCCTTCCCACCCTTTTGCGATGTCATGTCTTTTCAGGGGAGGAAGTTCACCGGCAGCCATGCCCTTGCCTGATGTTCCGGGCCTCTCGGAAGCGTCCCGGGCTAAGGGCCGGAGGTCCCTTAGTAAATTCCTGATAAGGAAGAGCAAGAGGAGTTCCCGCACACGGGAACATAAATCAACGCAAAGCGCTGATAATAAGCATAATATTAAAATTCTTGTTAACCGATAATAAACATGTTGTAAACATCATGCTCGTAATATCTTGTTAATAAGCCTTTAAATCGTGTAAACGCATCATTTACGGATATTAATAAACCGTTGTTTATCAATATATTGCGATGTTTTTGAAAAAAATAATAAGTTTACCTTTGGTACTTGTTTTTTTATAAATAACTTTGTTTCAAAAAGATAGATGTTAAAATGAAGCAAAAAGGAGTGGAAAAACTGACTTGTTTTCTCAGAGTGTCTCCCAGCGTTAAATATCGGCTTGACATAAACAGCGGTACGCAATCTAACAATGCTTACATCAGCCAGATGATGGAATATTTTGAAGTGTCCGGACTGACCCCGCAACAGATAACCAAGCAGCCGATAGTGCAGATCCAGAAAAGGATGGAGGATGTTATTAAAATACTCAGAAGTTATGAAAGAGATTATTTTAAGCCGGATCGTGAAAAGGAATCGAAAGACGGCAAGTTTGCGGAGGACTATGCCCGGCTGATGAACGAGCTCCGGGATCTGAAAGATGAAAACCGGAAATTGAAGGAAAGGCTGCAGGCGGATGATCTCCATACCCAAGACGCCGCCGTATACCAGGACAAGCTCAAACGCCTGGGCGACCTGCTGAAATACCAGCTTGATCCGGAGAAGTTTCCAAGGATAAAATACAGCGATGATGTAAGAGTCCCCGTCAACACCCTGCAGTTGCTTATCAAGAAGATCAACGAGGACTATGTACTGTAAACCGCATAGGCCGGGAAACACTCCGCAGGTACCGGATAACAAGGGAAAATGCACCCAGCTGGTAGACTACCTGAGTAAGGAGTCCCAGGTCGAGCGTCCCTATTATGATAATTTTTTCTCACAGCAAAAAGATTATGTTATACCCCTGACTGTCAAGAATCATATAGACAACAACCACAGGACCCTGAAAAGCAACGATGACAAATTCTATATGCTTTCCATCAATCCCAGCGGTGACGAACAGAGACATCTGATAGAAAGGGTGACCGGACGGAAGGTCGGGGAGTTCTCGGAACTGACTCCCGGGGAGCAGGAGAGTGTGCTGGCACAGATGAAGAACTTCACCCGTGAATGTATGGATGAATATGCCCGTAATTTCTACCGTGAGAAAATAAAATCAGGGGATGACCTGGTCTGGTACGGCCGCGTGGAAACGGAACGCCACTATAAGAATGATGATCCGGAGGTTAAGGCCGGCAGGGTAAAGGCAGGAGATAAGAAGCCCGGGCTCCAGCTTCATGTGCATGTGATCGTTTCCCGCATGGACAGGACGCAGACCGTATCACTCTCCCCGCTGTCAAAAAGCAGGGGAAACCGGCAGGTAGTTGAAGGCAGGGAAGTAGTGGTCGGTTTTGACCGTTCCCAATGGTCCTCCCGGTGCGCTTCATGCTTCAATCAGTTATATGACTATTTCCCTAATTACTATTCCATGGATGAAAGCTTGAGGAAGTACTCCAAGAACTGGCAGGCCAAAAACGAACTGAAGAACGAGGCGGTATCAAAGCTCAAACAGGAAATTCTCAAAGGGGAGCTGAAAGAAGAAAGACGTCTGTATGCAAACACCTTCCGGATTTACCGGTTTGTGGTAAATCCCAGGAAGGCAATTATTCAGGAACTTAAAAGGCTGAGGACGGATCTTCTTTCCGGAAGAGATCTGTAGCATCAACCTTTCGTTAGTCGGGATTTTCAAAAACATGAATTTTGTCATCTTTCCAGAACCAGGTAACAAACAATGAGGGAGCCTATACAGCGGTTCTAAGAATGAAAAACAGAAGATTAAAGAGAGAAAAACGGATTCGAAATATGTATATCAGGTGTTGCAAGAGAGGCTCAAACACATCTTCTGAGGGTATAATTATGTGTACCCTTCTTTTTCTGGAGGTCAGGATAATGGTATGCCGCTAAATGCGTGTGTGAAGCATGTCAGGCAATATGGAGGACGGATGGAAGTATTACATATGGATTACGAAGTGCAGCATTCCTTGACCACGGAGTATGTGGAAAGGTTTTACTTCGAACAGTGATGTTCTGGGTGTTTATTGCTGTTGCGTTCCTTTCAAGGTCAGTTAGGCTGCATCCATATACCAGAGATTTTGAGGGCCTTGGAATCCTTGTATACATTTGGTCAAGAAGATATGGGGGGATACCTGGGTACGGAAGTGTTTGATTTTTATACTTCACAGATGTGGGATTACAAGTTCTAGGAATGTTATGTCTTTTGGCTCCATAGGAAGCTCACCGCCGGCCAAGTGGCATGCCTGGTTAGGATACATCCTTAGAAATGCTTTAATCTAAGCGCTGAGGAACCAGCACTTCTGTCCCCTCAGTTGAGTGGATATGTTCTGTCGGTGAGGGGTATCGCCACATAGTCTGCTACATTCACTTTCATATAAAAGAATCCAAACGCTTTGTCAGGTTGTACCCTCTGGTAGTCTAGGCGTGAAGATTTCTAAATTATCAGTCGCAGATCAGATATCTGCTACATTTCATATGAAGCAGGCAATAACAATCTGCGACTGAAAAATATTCATCTTATTCCATTAATCGAACTTCGATTCTCACTCTCTTTTTTATCTAATCGCCATCTGCAGCTTCCCAACCGAGATTTTTAGCGATTATATCCATATTTTTCTCGGACAAATGGGATAAGTATCCAGTAAATGTAGCATACATCAAATCTTTTGAATTATCCGTATGCTCAGCGCCCAGTATATGACCTAGTTCGTGTGCCATCACCCCGGGATACATCAGCTGGGTTGTAGACATCCCACTGGCTTCAAAATCCGAAGCCGTATTCACATTATAAGAATTGAACCAGGACATCCCTAAGATTTTATTATCCCAAGTACCCCAGCGTATTAAAAAATAAATTTGATCGTCATAACCTTCTGCTTTTGGATTACTTTTTAGTGAAGCAGTAAAGCCTTCCAGTCCCTCTTTGGCGTCGCCACTTGGACAACTGTATTCAGTAGTATACAGTACAAAGTGGAAATTGACATATCTTTTCAGTCCATGAACTGCATAAACCGAGTTCGCCGCATCCTGCATCTGGGCACTAACTTCATTAGGATAGATAGTACTTCCATTCTCTCTCAGACAAATGACATATACCGTTTTAGGTTCAGAAGGTACTGCACGTGTCTGACTTTCAGTTATTCCATGAGGTACTTGAGGCGTTTTTATGTAATCATTTATATAATCGCATTCAGGAAGATTCAATATTTTTTTTGCCTTGTCAATATTGATTTTTACTGAAACAATATCCTTTCCAGCACTTCTTGTCCTTGAATCATAAATGCATTCAAAAGCCTCCTTCTCGTTTATTGCACGTGTCTTTTTAAATGGTGCAGCATAAAATTCGGCAATCTCATTCATCATTTGCGCTTCCTTGTATGCGATGTAGCTGATGGATTCGCCATTGCGATAAAAACGTAATACTGCGAACTCATCTCCCAGTATAAAGCTGGTAGAATCCTTGTCCCTGCCGTTGAACAGACGGACATTCTCATTATCCAGCTGTATTTTAGTACGCTTATCCATAGAAACATGTACCTGACGGTTGAAACCATTGTCTTTTAGAATAATCATTTTGCCAAAGTCCGATACATCGTTAAGTTGTGTCGCTAAATCAGTATAACTTACTGATTGTAAGTCAATGGAAGCTGTAACTGGAGCATCAATAGATGTTGTTAGAGAATCAGCTTCATTAGAACATGCAGCTAATAATGCCGCGGTTCCTAGCATTAAAAGTAACTTTACATTCTTCATTTTGTTAAAATTTAAAATAAACATTGGTTTTATAATTGTTGCAACAATTCATTATTATATGTAACATATTAATAGTACACATATCAATATTAGTTCTGAAGATGGAACGGAAAAAGAGCAGCGTTTTATGATACTCATCCCATTTCCACTGATGCACGATGTGATTCCACATTTTCCCTGATCCCAATGCACATTTTACTAAGCTAATCTCCCAATCTTGCCATCCAAACACCATATACGCCCAGCAAACCGATGCCTGTCTGCTCATAATGCATTCCTACTGCAAATTTTAACCGAACAGCACTCCATAATATATCTTAAAATTATTAAAGTTTAATTAAAAATCCATGCTTTGCTTTCAATAATATATTTATTAAAAACGATTAAAATAAATAATCAAAAACACCGCCCAATACTCAACAAAATAAATCGAGCGTAAATATAGGTGATTTAAATTAATTATGCAAATAAAAAGAGTAAAAAATATAATTAAACTATGATGTTAAATGTATCAAATGGAATACAGTTGTGGACAGTAATGTTTTTTTAGGATAGTGATAGTTATAGCAGGTAATACCCGAAGTGATTATTAATTAAATAATTAAAACAATATTTTCTTGGAATCAAATTCATATTTTTAGATGGAAAATACGGAAACAAATTTGATTGGCTATGTCGAAATCCAATCCGGGATACGTATATAATATTATCTAGTATCCGAAAGATAGGAGGAAGCGTCTTATAAATGATGTGGAACCGGGATTGCGTGAACTTCTAAATGCAAAACCGGTAGATAACGGACGGGAAATCCGGAAAATAGAAATCATTTCCGATCACATCCATGTATTCGTCAAGGCCATTCTATCTGATTTCATTGTGCATATTATATTGCAACTGAAAGGATATGTATTTTTCATTATCAGGTTTGAATAACCACATCTGAAACAGAAAGTTCTTACATTGTATATCCGTTCATGGTATGTAGAAACAATAGGGCATATTCCAGAAAAATATATATTGAAATATATTGAATACTAGAAAAGGAAGTGAAAAATATTATACTCTCCTCTTTCGGGAAGACTTTCATCCAATATCTGAAGAAGTAGACCCTTGCTTCACACCTGTCGTAATCGGGTATCATTATTGACATACTATTAATCAAACTTTATACAATTCTCTTATGCCATTAATTGATAGCTATTTTGCTAATTTCATTAACAGCTTTAAAATATACATTGATATTTGATACCTGATACAGTTCTTATTTGATGATACTTCTCTCTGGTCTATGATTTTTAATAAGAACATACTTAGACAGTGGATATGTTAAAGGTCTTTAGATCTCTCTCTCTTATATATCTACAATATAATAGGGCTTATTTGTTGTTTCCAACAAAAAATATGATTTCATAAAATATAAAGATATACTTAATATTGTTATAATATTGATAAATATTAAATCTATATATTTTCTTTATTTTTTTGAGAGATATGTTTAAAAACAGGATTTTTATTTTCTTATATTTAAAACAAATGTATATTTTTGTTTCAAATAAACGACAATGGTGTAACTATATTATATGCAATACATATATTCATAGTAATATAACTATAATGTCGTTCTTAATTAAGAGTATCAGTGATATTGGTATATATTAATTAATTTTATTTGTAGGTATGAAAAACATAAAGTATTATTTGTTTTTTGCAGCTACTGCTTTATTTACAGCATGTGCTGACGATCTTCTTCATGTAGAAGAAACTGCTAGTCCTCAATTGGAACATGTATTAAATTTAAGGTCTATGGATTATGAAGATCTGGCTGGAGTATTGTCAAAAATATCAAATACCGAACATACGATTATGCTTCAAGAGGGCTCTGAACTATGGACAACTTCTATAAAAGCCATTCATGGTGTTGAAATAGAAGAATCCAATCGTCCGGTCTATTTGTTTGAAGGTCAGGATAAAGATTCAATTAATGCAATACTCTCTCAAAGTTATGCTACGATAAGGCTTCAACGAGGTGGAGATCTCATTGATTATATAGTATATAAAGATAAAGAAAGGATGGCAGAAATAGCTAACTATTACCAGAATCACTATCTTTCAGCCAGCTCTGACACTTCTGATAAAATTGTTGTCTGTAACACTGGAGAAGATACACGTTCTGGTAAGAGCGATATAAAAAATATCAGGATAGATATAACCAAAGCTATTGGTAATAACCCTTTTAAAGGGTTGCCAATAAAAGACTATCCAACTGAGAAACTCAGTACCATTGATAAGAATTCGATTCTTAGCCTGTCCTCACGTGCTACTTACCCAGCTACCCTAGAGTTTATGCTGATAAAGGAAAAAGACGGAGGCTCTCTTGAGCACGATATCACTTCCCAAATTCAGGCTGTCACCACTTCTTTAAAATTTCTAATTGACTCAGGATTTATAACTGTGAAATACACTATAAAAGATAGTTCACACAAGGGTGGTGCTTCTGATTACGAGGTGTCTGCTCTTGAATCATTTCAAAATTATTTACGTTCTTGGGATGAAGTTAAGGGACAAGATAAGAAACCATATATTTTACTTAGAGACGGCACTTGGGATTCCGGTAAAACGTTTGGATATGCTAGTGGTATTGGAGTTATACACTTAAATAATCCCCGAGGCAACTTTGAAGTTGCTGCTATCTCTACCACTTCATCCTCACACCCTTACACACTGGCTCATGAAATAGGACATTTACTAGGAGCGGAACATGTGGATAATGAACAGGATCTTATGTATACTTGGTATTCCCCTCAAGTCACTCCTAATCATTTGAGTGCAGATAATTGGGTCCGGATGTTGGAATGCATACAAAAATAGTGATAAGTAATAGAAATGAATATTATGTGTTAATTTAAAATATATGCCAATCTCATGTGATACAATGTAAATCTCTTGATTGTGATAATTATAAAAACAGATTTATTCTGTTGCATCTATCTGATCTGTTATTGCCTTTCAGAACTGGAGAATATCTCCAGATCCGGAAGGCAATAATTTAATAAAGATAAATATTTTATCAATCTTAATTGTAATGTGTCAGCATTCCCAAAAGAATTCAAAATCTTAAATCCATAAGGAATCGTATTTACCTTTGATTTTCGATATACTTCCTGCTTGTTTCTTGATAGATATTTTGATAGATAAGACGAATTTCCGTTATCTGTTCTGGAGCCAAATAGGTTATAAGGCCAAGGATGGTGTTCGCTTTTTCTGCACTCCTATACTTGTATCCCGTCCAGCTTTCCTTACGGTTTGCCTACCTGCATTTGCAGGAAAAATACAGCCTTACCACGTTTCGTGTAAATAACATACGAGTAGGTTAGGTTCCGTCTCTTTGCCGGTAGTGCTTATGTCCCTGCAACCCTAATCGAAGAGAGAGTTATCCGACTGTATACTTTTTAGTTTAAGCTAACGACGATTCAAACAACGATTCACATGTGTTAATCATACTACTCAGCCTAGCCTCCCAACTCTATGATACTAAGAGTTATTGTCTTTCCCTTACGGCTCTGTCTTTTCCTTTCGGAAGGAGTACATTGTCCAGACAGCTTGATACAGAATTATCACTATTGGTGCATCTGTCCGTAGGTTACCGTTGACGGAACAACGGATTCAATCATTCAATTCCGGCTCGTGGATTAGAATTTTGAACAATTATTTACGCAACTTCGTGTCGCACCTTGATATAGAATGTTTACCACCGCATACGATTTGCCCAAACTAAGTGTATCCTTCAAATCTGCTTTTTAAATTTCTCTTTTATCTTTCTACTAAAAACATGTTTTATAGCTGTTTTATTTTAAAATAGTTATGGCATCTTTGTGCATCTTTTGAAAATACTTGGTTTCAAGGCATAAAACTATATTTTAGTTCTTTATTCGCACGGGAAAAGGCTGCGGACGTCCGCAAGTATCCGGGAAAAATTCCTGGTAATCTCCTCCGGCTCCAGAACCCGGACGTCGGGAAGGGGTTTTTCATCCTTTTCTTTAAACTCCCCGAGCATCACCTTGAAATATCTGACATTGGCACGGGTGGCGGATCCGATGAACTCTCCCGGCTCGAGATCCGCAAAATCCCTTCCCTGGTAGATATCCTCTTTCTGGGAAGAGATGGTAACGCTCCGGTTCGAACTGCTGCCGCTTTTTCCCGTGCTCCGGGATTTTCTTTCCTTTTCCTCCTTACCGAACATCTGCGGATAATATTTCAGGGCTTCCACATCCTTGGTACGCCCGAAGAACTGGATTCCGAAATTGGCTTCCACGGAGGACCGGTCGAGCTTGCCATACAGATTCTCCAGTTTTGAACCGGACTGTGTAAGCAGCACAAAGCCGACCTTGTATTCGCGCAGGACCGAAGGCAGCGACTCAAAGTTCTTGATATTGACCGTTGTCATTTCATCCAGGAAATAGACGAAAGGCACTTTGTTCTGCATGGTGAACTGGCGGGTGGATATGCTCATAAGCATGCCTATCACCGGGGCATAGACCGAATTCTTGGAAAAATTGTTGCTGATGGCGAACAGTTTCGGATCTTCCGGATCGATCAGGTTGAAGTCAAAATCATCCCCTGAAAGGATATAGGCTATCTCTTCGTTCTGTGAAATGGTCGACAGGTTGTTACACAGGGTGGAAAGGTAGGATGCCTGGGTCTTCTCGGAACCTTCGGCCTTGAGATACGCGCCGGCCATCATTTCCGCAACGAGGTTCTGCTGCAGGAATATGGACAGCTGCCTGGTAGAGGCGGTCATGATAAAGGCCATGATATGGGGCAGCGTGCAATACTCGGGAAATTCATCCCAAAAGCGGAAGGCCACCCCGCGCAGGATGCCCAATCCCCCGGCCACCCATTCATTCTGCTTTTCCCCCTTGGGAAGCAGTGCGAGCAGGACATCTTCCATGAGCTGCATCAGCTCGGTACGGTCCTTTACCACCTTGAGCGGGTTGAACCGGTATGAACGTTCCGGCTTGTCGAAACTCACGTAGTAAAACTTGTGCGGGTAACCGTACTTCTTTGTCAGGTTATAGGCCGTCTGCGTGTAGTCCACGTCCTTAAAATCGTAGATGAACCCTGCGAAGCCCAGCTTGATATATTCCTCCAGCAGCCATTTGCCGATACTCTTTGTCTTTCCCGAACCGGCCCCTCCATAGACCAGGAAATTGGAATAATAGTAATAGAATTCCAGATGGCGGTATGGAACCCCGGAAATGACGGGCAACCTGATCGGAGACTTGTTCTCTTTCCGTCCTGAAGGCTTGAGATGTTCCCATGCGGTGGAGAAAGCGAATATGGCCACCGAACCGCAGGCCGGCCATAATGCGTATGCGGGAAAGAACAGGTATGCCATGAAGGTCTCGCCCGCTATGCATATAAGAAAGACAGGCAGGTTGACATACCATTTCCGGCTCAGGGTGCAAACTCCCGTCACCAGGCAGGCCAGTGCCAGAATAATAAGCTTGATATAAGGAATAAGATTCTCCATAACAATTTACTTTAATGATTTACTTCAATAATCTGATTACTTTAATTTGATTAACATACGATTTACTCTTTAAGTATTTATATGTGTCATACTACATTTCCGTCTGGAAAGCCCTGTTCCTGCCCCTGGTTATTTCCAGGCACCTGAGAGTATATCCGGATGGGGCTTTGAACAGCATGAACGGCTTTTCACAACCCGGCAGGCGTGTAGGCTGCCCCCGGAGCAAAGAGATCCACCTGGCGGGAGAGAGTTTCCCGGGATCTACTCCGGATCCGCGGAGAATATCCAGCATCGGCTTCGTGTCATAGGGTATGCCCCCCACATACAGGCTGATTTTGTCTGAGGAAATGGTAAACTCCCTGTTCCCCCAGGAAAAGGAACGCAGGGTCGTATGTCTGCCCTCCTGCAGGAGCCCGTCGAAAGAATCATTCTTATCCATATTCATAATCCAAATCTTATATTTCCATTTCTGCCGTTTTGATACTCCGGAGAGCCGGAGCGGTTATCTTCAGTCCATATCCGGCCGGTTCCTTTACGGTCATAAGCATCCTGCCGTCGGGAAGCGCTATTCCTTTACCGCTGAAAAGAGATTTCCATCCCTCCGGACTGAGGGAGGACGGCTCCAGCCCGGCCCTCTTCATCTCCTTCAGGAACGGTGTGACATCCCGGACTCCGTCTTTACTTCTGAGAGATCCGGCGGCATATCCGGGGGTAAGCTCAAGTTCTCCTTTCGGGGTCTGTATCTTTTCCGGTATGCGGGTGGCCGCCGTTCTCTTCAGGTTTTCCCGGCTGGCCGCGAGCAGACCCTTCAGCTCCCTGTCATCAACCTCGATGCTGAAACCTAACTTCCGCAGAAGGTTCCTGAAGGCAAGGCGGATCTTGTCCCATACACGGACATCCGTCCCGCTTTCAGCCATTTGTGCCAGGTATTCTTCCGTAGCGGTACGTATATCCATTTTTCCCGTACCGGCCAGCCGGATAATCTCCCCGCGCACCTTTTCCCCGCATCCGGCGAAGATGTCATCCAGGAACGCGTCCATATGCTTCCGCCCGGCCAGTTTGCGCAGGCCGTAATGCCCCACTCCTTCGTGCAGCAGGGTACGCTCGATATCCTCCTTGCCGCGCGCTTTGGGCAGGTACAGGCAGATACGGTCCGAAGGGATGTCATACCATCCCCTTATATCCTTCCCGCCCGCAATAAGGGCACGTACTTTGGGAGAATCCACCTCGCCGATGGAATGGATGATGTTCACGGGGATGTGCTGTTTGCGGGCCAGAAAAACGGCATGGCGGGAGAGTTCCGCCATCCGTTCATCCCCGGAAAGGAAAACCTGCCCGCTTGCTGTACAGGCAGGAGTGAAGGCTCCCGTCCCACCCGCAAGCCGGAACCGCACACCTTTAATTTCCGACGCCAGTTTCACAGCCTCGTTTCTCGAGGATTCATCCTTGGGTTTATAAACAAACACTTGCAGCCCGCTTTCACGGATCGATTTGGAAACGTCTTCACTTACATTCTCCGGTACGATTGCCGCTACAAATTCATTCAAATAGACCGGCCGCTCGAATTTGGTCTCAAAATACATGGCGGGACATTCGTTCTGTATGGTATCAACCATCTCTTTAAGTTGCCGTACATCCTCCCGGGTAAGTTCCACCCCGTACTCACGTTTGGCAAAACTTCCGGGATCAGGTTTCAACGCGATATCCTCCACACGGTAAAGGCCGGTATCATCAAAGGTGCCGCCGCCCGGGTTAAGCTTGATTCCCAGATCAAAATAGACCTCCTGCCATTTGTCCCTGAATGCCTCCAGGTCACTATGGTCAGTGATCAGTTTCCCCTTCTGCCGGCGAATACCGTCCAGTGTGCCGACCGGCTTCATAAGAGCGGCTGCAAATTTAGAGAAGGAGCCTCCCCAGCCGGTTGCGGCGGCCAGGCCCTGCTGTTTCATTAACCCGGAGACATTCTCCAGGGTATGGGGAAGATAGATCCTGGCACCATCCGGAGTATAACCTTTAAAAAGGACCTCTTTGATACCGTATTTGTCCGCAAGACTTTCCTTCCACTCCGCATACTGCCGGCTTAGCGCTTCCGATCCGTTGATCTTATCCAAAGCGTCCTGCAGGGTATGATAGGTATCAACACTGCCGGCCTGGCGGATATCGGTCTTCACCCTGTCATAGAAGTCTTGTACGGAACTGTATTCATAGCCCCTTTCTTCTATATCATTCAGCTTCTGGACAGCTTTTCTGTAAGCCAAACCTTTTTGTTTTTGTTCCGGGAACGCTTGTATTTTATCCTGTAATACCCGTTTCCTTGTTTCGATATAATCTTTGAATTTTGTCTGATCACCACCGAAGTTTTCTTCTATATAAACCTCCAGCAGGGCCGTGTTGCGTTCATCATAGTTATCGAGCGCGTCGATGGCAGATATCCGGTTCCGCAGATGTTCCCCAAAGAGCGGCTCCACCTTCCTGAATTCGGGTGCCTCGCCTCTTTCATATAAAAACTGATAAGCGAACGCACTCCCCTCGTCGCGCCCGTCCATGTAATTGTTCCAGGCACTGCGTACATCCGGTTGCATCTCTTGCGGCAGCCTGGAAATGGCATCCCGGACACGCCCGCTGCCGTCACCGGAAAACTGCCTTTCTATTTGCGGATAAACGGGTGTCCACGCGTCTCCGCTGAATGTTCCGGCATTCCTTCCGGTGCGTTTGTCAATCATGGAAGAAGGGAGTATCAGGGAAATCTCCCCGTATCCTTCATGTGACTGCCTAGCTATATCAATCACGGCGGCACTGGGATTGGCAAGCCCTCCAAGCTTCAAGGCTTTAAGCAGCTTCTCCTCACTGATATTATGCAGGCCAACCAAAGACTTGCCGCCGTCATCCTGGCTGATCTCCCTAAACCGGATGTCATCCTGACTCTCAAGGAAGCTGCCCGTATTCTGGCTGGCGGATTTTATTTGGTTGGCGGCAAACGAGATATAATCCACCGTGCGGTCATTTTCGGAACCCATATCGGCACTGTCCGCCACATCTGAAATCACCACCCCGTCATACCCTTCCATTTCCGCCAAATTGCCCAAATCGGATGCCGCCACTTTCTCGCCGCCGTATTCTATGGAGGAGAAATTTGCCCCTTGGGCATCCACTTCCAAAGGATTGCGCAAGTTCAGGTACACATCATAGATGTTGCTGCCATATCCTAAGGCGTTCTTCCTGTCCGGGCTGAAAAAATGCCCACTATTTATAAGACCGTCTGTCCACCGCTTGAATTCGTAAAAGTTTTCTCGGCTTCCATGATACACCACCAGAGGTTCCCCATTGGCATCTCTGACTTTTGATGCTTCATCCGGACAGTTCTCCCAATCCCCGAACCAATCCCTGAATGCCCGGGTACGTACCTGTGCCCACTGCTTTTCATTCAGGTTGGTTGCCTGTCCGTTCGGAGCTTTCATGTAACTGCCTTCCGCCTTACTGCGGGCTATGACAGCCTGTTCCTCGGTTGTGAAAAGATATTCGGATATTTGTTCCATTCCATGAAAGAATAAGTATGTTACTTGATTGGTTATTAAAGAGAAATACTTGTTTACTTAAGCAGGACTCAAGTAAACAAGTAAATTCAAAAAACATGTTTTTATCGGTCGTACATTGGTACGTTACATGTCGGCACTGGCCTGCCGGGTCAGGCTGTTGACCGTATTCACAGCTTTTACCGCATACCCGACCGGAGTCTTGGTAAGCATGAAGGGGGCTCCCTTTGCGGCCGGCTTGGACGCTCCGGATATAAGGGAGGGCCGGATGGCCTTTCCATTCATCAGGGAGTGCCACTCTTCAGCTTTCATGGCTTCCACCTTGACTCCCTTCCCGCGAAGGTCCTTGAGGATACTCTCCACGTCACATCCTTTCTTTTCGGGGACGGCGGATGAATTGAATTCCTCTAAAGCCTTGATGAGTTTTTTATCCCTGTTTTTAACCTGCGGGATTTCCTGGATTTCCCGAAGGTCCTTGTCCAACTTCTCTATTGCCGTCTTAACCTGCCTGGCGGAAGGTTTTCGCGTGGATTGCGTACTCTGTTCGGTCTTTTTTCTGGGTGCGCGCCGTGTCGCGGAAGATTCCGTCGCTTCGGATGACGGCTCCGCTTCCCGGTCCGCAGGCTTCTCCAGCTTCAGCCCGTACATCTCTTCAGCCTGTTTCCTGACTGCCTCTGAAGGAGAGCTGATAAGCGCAGCCGCCTCCCTGTCGGCATGCAGGACAGACAGCTGAACCTTTTCCGTAGGGTTCTCAATATACCGGATATTCATTGGATTGTTCCTGACAGCGGCCAGCTGTACAGCCTCCGATGGTTCGGACACATACCTGATGGTTTCTCCTTTGGCTTGGACTGCCGCCAACTGTACGGTATCTGCCGGGGACTTGATGTGCCGCAGGGTATCCGCGTTGCCTTGGATAGCCATATGCTGTACTTTCACCGTAGGTGATTCAATGTGGCGGATGTATTCCGGGTTCTTCTGCACGGTTGCCAGCTGTACCTTTTCGGCCGGTTCTTTGATGGAGGCAATATGTGCCGGATCTTTCAGGACAGCCATTAACTGTACCTTTACCGCAGGCTTATTTATCAGGGAGATACATTCAGGCCTCCTTTCAACGGCTGTCAGTTGCGCTTTTTCCGTAGGGTTGGAAATAAAACCGATGTAGCCCGGTTTATGCCGGATGACGGATAGTTGTACCTTCTCACCGGGCGAAGCGATGAAATGAATATTATGTGGTGCATTCCTGACTGCAGCGAGCTGTACTTTTTCCACCGGCTTGTCTATAAAGCAGATGACACTTTTATCCCTCCGGATGGCAGCCATCTGGACCCGTATGGAAGGATTCTCAATCATACTGATGGCACGCGGATTGCGGAGTACGGCCCGCATATCCCGGCTGAACAATGCGGTCAGGCGTTCTAAAATGGTAGGCATGACGATTAGTTTTTAATGGGTTTGACTTCATCCAGGAATTTCTCAATGGCGGCTCCGCTTGATCTTCCATCGGCTTTATCCTTCTTCATCTGCAGTATCAACTCCCTTGCCGCATTCAGGACACCCGGCACGGGAAGAAGTTCCTCCTTGAGCATCCGTTCCACGGCCATGAAGCAGGCGGCAGGTGCGGGAGTATCTACAAGCAGGATGCTTTCCGGGCAGGCGATAACCGCCGCAAGCTGCACCTTTTCTCCCGCAAGCGGCAAGCTGGCGATCAGCTCAGGTTTCTTCTGTACGGCAGCCATCTGCTGCTTCAGGGAAGGATTCTCAATTTTCAGGATCATGTCTGGATCGTCCAGGATCCTCTCGGTCAGGATCCGGTCCGAGGACCGGTTGTTTTCATTCAACATAACATGGTTTGTTTGGGGTTATACATTTATGATTTCGGGGGCAAGATACGGCGGTTCGTTGCAATTATATTGCGACATGCGTTTTTTCTCAGGAAAGGAGCATTTTTATCGTTAGAACAGTTTTCCGTAATTGGCTGATAATAAAAAATGCCTGAGCCTATCCGGCCGGACACAAAAAACGGCAAGGTATTGAACTTACTGCCTAATGATATTTTTTATGGTATCTTTTTATTATTCTACAATTCGCGATCGTTTTTCCAAACTGTTGTGGATCCTAGATTGAATCATATTCTATACAAAAATGTAATATATATTGTTATAAGAAAAAATTTTGTGAGCGCCCCCAATGATTGGCATCGCAACAGCTTCAATTGTCAGCCGCTTGATATCACCGAATAATAAACAATAGGGAAAAGGCATATACATGTAAACGTTTTTAGGAGGTAATACTACTTTCCTCTAGTTAAGAATGGATACTGAAAGAAATATGCAGTCAGATTGTTACTTTTGCAAAAAAAAACTATTTTTGCGAATTGTTTATCTTAAAAATACATAGAATGTCGACACATGGTAGCCTTTCGGAAGTGGAACGATTCAATCTTTTGTATAAAAGTTCGTTTAATAAGGTTTGCAACTTTGCATGCTTTTATGTGCGCAATAAGCAAGCTTCTGAAGACATCACTATGGACGCCTTCCTGCAACTGCTCGAAACCATGAAGGTGGAATCGGTTGATAATCCCATGGCTCTCCTTATCACCATCGTGAAACATAAATCGTTGGATTATCTCAAAACACAAGTACGACGGGAAGATACCAAAGATGATCTTATACAATGGAAACAGCGCGAACTAGCTATCCGAATCTCAAACTTGGAAGGCTGTAATCCCAGTTATATTTTCTCACAGGAAATCAAATCTATCGTAATGAAAACTCTCAACCAATTACCGGAACAAACCAAAAAGGTATTCATTATGAGCCGCTTTGAAAATAAATCGGGAAAGGAAATTGCTCAAACTTTGGGCATCTCGGTCAAAGGGGTAGATTATCACATGAACAAGGCCCTTAAGGAACTTCGTGCTGCCCTCAAAGACTACCTCCCTATCTTAACTTGGCTCTGTTTTATGAACCCAATCAATAAAGGGTGGATTTCTTAATAGAAGTTAATTTTATAAATCTACACTAGGGAATCCCTTCCTTCAGTCGCCATTATTACAAACGATAAAGAATTATGGACGACGAATTATTAATAGCTTATTTTAAAGGAGAGGTTTCGGATGAAGAAACTCAACGAATTACTGAATGGATAGAAGCGGAGATAGAACACCAGCGTTACTACCAACAGCTTTGCCGTCTGTTTGAAATGAGTTACTGGATTGAGGACATGTCCGAACAAACAGAAGTTGCCCTCCCCCAAAAAGCTAAAATCCTCCCGTGGAAACATTATGCCATATCTTTCATGAAGGTAGCGGCTATCTTCGTGCTGGGCTTTGCCCTGCACTTCTTCTTGAACCGGCAGACAACAACAACCCACCACGAACTACAACACCAAATCCATGTACCAACTGGACAGCATGTAGAAATAATGCTGGCCGACGGATCCAAGGTATGGCTGAACTCCGGCAGTACCCTGACCTTCCCCTCGAAATTTAACGGAAAAAAACGCCTGGTAGAACTTGACGGTGAAGGATTCTTCGAAGTAAAATCCGACAAGGAGCATCCCTTTATCGTTTCTACTTCTAAATATCAAGTAAAAGCGGTAGGTACTTCCTTTAATGTATACGACTATCAGGATTCTCCTCAATTTGAAGCGGCCCTATTGAACGGTAAAGTGGAAGTCACTACTAATGCAAAAAAATCATCGGCCGTAATTCTTACCCCCAACCAGCGTGCAGCGCTATGCCAAGGAGTATTGAAGGTCAAACCGATTGAAAATACTAACAATTATCTGTGGCGCAAAGGGATACTCTATTTTAACGAACCTCTGTTGGAAGTGTTCGACAAACTGCAAGAATACTATGATGTTGAATTCCAAATCAGAAATACTTCTTTAACCAGAAAATCACCCTACTGCACCGGTAAGTTCCGTGCCAAAGATGGACTGGAACACATCATACGAGTGCTGAAAGAAACCAATCATTTTGACTATCAAATTGATTACGAAAATAAAAAAATTATCATCTTATAAATTGTGTAACTTATAAATTATAAAATGCCTATGTAAAACACCCTATTGTAGCGTAACGTAAGGCGGTTCCGAAAATAATACCGCCCGTGGCTTGAAGCCATCTGATCTTAAACAAAATACTAATGATTAAATTAAAGTAAATTATGGATTTTAATTCCTACAAAAAAGTTATTTCAAACTGTAACCATATCGTTAAAGTTGGTATGGTTTCGGCTTATGCTCTTTTTTTAGGCGTAAATACTGCTCTGGCGAGTGTAACCGAGTACATGGATCAAAAAGTATCCCTTAAGACACAGAATTATACCATTGAATCTGTGATTCAACAAGTTGAGAAACAAACGGATTATTTGTTTGTATATGACAAGAACGATGTGGACGTAAAACGCACCGTATATGTAAATGGAAGCAATACCGATGTAATAGAGCTGCTGAAAGGCATCTTTGACAACACCGATATTGATTGCAAGGTGCTAGGTAACAATATAACTCTCTCTAAAATTACTAACGTAGCGACTAGAATTGCTCAACAAGACAAGAAAACAGCCAAAGGTAACGTTATCGATTCTACTGGTGAACCGGTAATCGGTGCTTCAGTAGTAGAGCAAGGTACTACCAACGGCACTGTGACCGACATCAACGGTAACTTTACACTGAATTTGAGTACCCCAAATGCCAAAATTGAAATTTCTTTCATCGGCTACAAAACTCAGGTACTGACTGCCCAATTTGGCAAACAGATGGCTGTAAAGCTGGTGGACGATACCGAATTACTGGACGAAGTTGTTGTAGTAGGTTACGGTTCGCAGAAGAAAGTTAACATGACCGGCGCTGTTGCTACGATTGACTCTAAATCATTGGCTTCTAGACCAATATCCAATATATCTCAGGGATTGCAAGGTTTAGCACCGGGTGTAACTGTAACCAATGCCGGCGGTCAGCCAGGTCAGGATACCGGTAAAATTCTAATCCGTGGTTTGGGTTCATTCAATGCTTCTTCTCCGATGGTTTTGATTGACGGTGTAGAAGGCGATATGAACGTGGTTGACCCGAGCGATATCGAAAGCATCTCTGTATTGAAGGATGCTTCTTCAGCTGCCATCTACGGTTCTAAAGCTGCTAACGGTGTAATCTTGATTACTACCAAGCGCGGACAGAGTGGTAAACCCAAATTGACTTACAGTGCTTTGTTCGGATGGTCAAAACCTGCCGATTTGATGGACCGTACCAACTCTGCTGAATTGGCTGAATTGACCAATGAAGCTGAATACTGGGATGCCATCTCTCAAGGCGCTTCTCCTGAACAAGCTGAAAAGAGAAAACCCTACACTCAAGAAGACATCCGTAAATATACCGAGGGTTCTGACCCATACGGTCATCCCAACACTGACTGGTACGACTTGTTCTATACCGGCTCTGGTTTCATGAACCGCCATAACATAGGTATGGACGGTGGTTCTGAATGGGCGAAGTATAGAGCTTCCCTTGGTTATGTAAAACAAGAAGGTATCGTTGAAAACGCTTCTAACAGACAGTTCAATGTTCGTACCAACTTAGATCTGAAGCTGACTGAACGCTTGAAATCAAGAATCAATCTGGACTTCGCTAATACATTGATGAAAGAGCCTACTGACCCGATTTCTTGGTCAAACGGTGCTGCTTATCAAGTATTCAGACAAGTAAACCGTATCTCTCCGATGGTTCCTTACAAAAATGAAGATGGTACTTATGGTGCCATTGCCGATGGTAACCCCATTGCATTCCAAGACTTGGGTTCTACCGGTGATACAGACAAAGATTACTTGAATGCTTTCGCTGAATTTTCATACGATATCTGGGACGGTTTGAAAATTACCGCCAACGGTTCTTATAACGTAGTGAACAAGAGTTACAAGCTGTACAGAAAAGACTTGCAATATAATGCAAACAAATACGACGGTCCAATCCGCCTGACTAAGAGCCACACTAAGGAAATCCGCAGACAAGGTGATATCTTGTTGAACTACGACAAGACCTTCGCCCAGAAGCACACCGTAAACACTTTGGCTGGTTTCCACACAGAACTCTATTCTTATGAATATGATGATGCTTACAGACAAAACTTCCCGTCATCAGACGTAACTGATATGAATGGTGGTTCAGTAGTAGGTATGAGAAACTCTGGTTATACTCGTGAACTAGCAATGAATTCTGTATTCGGCCGCTTGAAATACAACTACATGGACAAATATCTGTTCGAAGCTAACGCGAGAGGTGACGGTTCTTCCCGTTTTGCAGAAGGCAACCGTTGGGGATGGTTCCCCTCATTCTCAGGTGCTTGGCGCGTAACTAACGAAGATTTTATACAAGGTACTGCTTTCAACGAAGTAGTAACCGACATGAAAGTAAGAGGTTCTTGGGGAATGCTCGGTAACCAACAGATTGGTAACGACTACTATCCGTACATCAATACATATGCTACCAACGCGAAATATCCATTCGACAACAAGGTAAGCGGTGGTGCAGTACAAACTGAAAATAAAATCCAGGATATCTCTTGGGAAAAGACTACTACTTGGGGTGCAGCTGTAGACATGACTTTATTCAACGAACTGCAGGTCACTTTGGAATACTACAACAGAAAGACAACTGGTATCTTGATGCAGGTAAATGTACCGAATACTTATGGGTATCCTGGTTACTGGGACAATGTGGGAGCTATGAGAAACAAAGGACTTGAGGTTTCTTTGGCTTGGCATAAAACACTGGGTGGAGTTCAGCTGAACTTTGGCGGTAACTTTACTTACAACAAGAACGAAATTTTATCACTGGGTAATGTAGACGTTCAGAAAGATGCCCGTACTATTCGCATGGTAGGTAAGGAATTTAATGCCTTCTATGGTTACAAATCAGACGGTATCTTCCAAAGCAAGGAAGAAATAGCAAATGCTCCGAAATACACAATGATAAGCAACGACCGTTTAATTCCTGGTGATATCAAATTGGTAGACATAAACGGAGATGGTGAAATCAACCCTGATGATAAGGTAATCTTGAGCTCAGAAAACCCGAAATATACTTTCGCATTCAATCTGGGTGCCAGATGGAAAATGTTTGATATCAACTTGTTCTTCCAAGGTGCCGCTGGCGTATCACGCTACTTCACTGATGAATTCTACGGTGAATTTAACGGTGACTCTGGTCATCCTTCAAATCACTGGTTAGGCCGCTGGACCCCGGAAAACCCAACCAACAAATGGCCTAGAGCTTCTAAATTCAGAACATATAACTTGCCGGAAACTACCTGTTCAGACTTCTGGTTGGTAAATACCAACTACTTGCGTCTGAAAGATATCCAAGTTGGTTTCAATGTTCCTAAAGAATGGCTGCAAGCTGTACGCTTGGGATCTGCTAGAATTTACTATAGCGGTACTAACCTGCTTACATTCAGCAAGACTCCTCAAGGTATCGACCCTGAAGCTCCGGCAGGATGGGGTGCATACTATCCGCACGTGAAGACTCACTCTATTGGTATTAATATTACATTATAATTTAGCAACTATGAGAAATATATATTTGTCACTTATTTCAGGTCTCTTATTCACAGCTTGTTCGCTGGATAGAGTGCCGTACGATGCCTTATCTACCGCTACTTTCCCAAAAACAGAAGCAGATGTAGAAATGTTAGCTGTAGGTTGTTATGATGACTATGCCAACCAAGATTATACTATATACAATGACGTGTTCAGTGATAACGGTTATTGTGCCATCAATACTAACTGGGCTGTTTTTGCCAATGGTACAGCTACTCATGCCGTTCCAGGCATCAACTGGTATAACTACACTCTAATTACCCGTTGTAACAACTTCTTGCATCAGGTTACTACCAAAGAAATTCATTTCAATGATCCCAGACGTTTGGAAGTGTTGAAAAACGAAGTTCGCTTTCTACGGGCTTGGCGTTACTACATGATGGTAACTGCATATGGTGACATCCCCTTGGTTACAGAAGTGGTTCCTTCTTTGGAAGATGCCAAACTGCCGGCTACTCCAGAAACTGATGTAGTGGAATTCATCCTTGATGAACTAAATGACATCACCAAAGACGGAGCACTGGACGTAAGTCCAAAACAGAAAGGAAGAATTACACGCGGTGCTGCTTTGGCCTTGAAGGTAAGATTGTGTCTGTTCTACAAAAAGTATGATGAAGTGATTGACGCTGCCAATGAAATCAAGAGCTTGGGTGTGTATAATCTGTACCAAGAAGGTGAAGTTCCTTACTCTGAATTGTTCAAAGAAGCCAATGAAGACAACTGCGAAATCATTCTGGCTGTAAAGAAAGTAATGAACGACTACAAAAACCAAACCATCATTGAATTCTGTAACGTAATCGATGGCGGTTGGTCGGCATTCGTACCCATCCAATCTCTGATTGATGCATATGAAATGAAGGATGGTCTGACAATCGAAGAAGCTCAGGCTAAAGGTGAGTATAATCCAGAACATCCTTACAAAGATAGAGATCCTCGTTTCTATGCTACAATCCTTTACTCGGGTGCTGATTGGATGGATAACAAGGGTAGAAAGAGAATCTATAATACGCTGGACAGAAACATTAACGGTGAACCTAACAAAGATCATCGTCTTGATTCTAGAAATGCTTCTCAAACTAGCTATTCTATCTGTAAATACATGAAACCACTGACTCAATATTCAGATATAAACAACACTGGTCTGGATATGATTGTATTCCGTTATGCTGAAATCCTACTCTCAAAGGCTGAAGCTATGATTGAAAAGAATACAGACCTTTCGGGTGCTACTGACTTGATTGACCTGATCAGAGAAAGAGCTGGCATGCCAAAAGTAGACAGAGCAAAATATAATACACAAGCTAAACTGAGAGAATTGCTCAGAAGAGAGCGCCGTGTAGAATTTGCTTTCGAGGGCTTGAGAAGAGATGATATCATCCGTTGGGACATTGCCAAGGACGTACTGAATGGTCCAATCTATGCTTCTAACCAAGGTACCGTAGATATGGACACAAGCATTCCCCAAGAGGAGCGTGCTACAATTTTCCAAGGTGAAAAGAACCAGGTGGTACTCGAGATCCGTAAATTCAGAAACCGTTACATGCCGATTCCACAAGCTGAATTGGATAAGAACCCGAACTTGAAACAAACTAACTTCAAAATATAATTTTATTAAGTAGTCCTAATATTTGTTGGGTCCCTATGCTATGATGGATGCTTGGTGTCGTCATCGAGTATAGGGACTTACTTTTTAATTGTATACCATGAGAAAAATATCAATTTTAATTGCGGCTTTAACCCTCAGCATAAGCCTGAAACCACTTGCCGCTCAGAATAAAAAGGTTTTTATCATCGATAAACAGACCGTCTATCAAGAAATAGACAACTTCAGCGCCTCAGACGCTTGGCGCTGCGCCTTCATTGGTAAAAACTGGCCTCAAGAGAAAAAAGAAAAAATTGCCGACTTACTATTCAAACGTGAATTTGACGAAAAAGGTAACCCCATCGGTATGGCCTTGACTAACTGGCGCGTAAACATCGGAGCCGGAAGCTACGAAAACCGTGAAGCAAAGGAGGTGGATAACTCCTGGAACCGTACCGAATGTTTCCTCTCACCCGATGGTAAATATGACTTTACCAAACAAGCTGGACAACAATGGTTCATGAAAGCGGCCCGTGAACGAGGCATGAACAACTTTCTGTTTTTCACGAACTCAGCTCCCTACTTTATGACTCGTAGTGCTTCTACAGTTTCTACTGACCAAGATTGCATCAATCTGCAAAATGATAAATTCGATGACTTTGCCCGTTTCTTGGTGAAGAGTGCCCAACATTTCCGTGAACAAGGCTTTCACGTAAATTACATCAGCCCGAACAATGAGCCAAACGGGCAATGGCATGCCAATTCCTTCCAAGAAGGCAGCTTTGCCACCAAAGCCGACCTTTACCGCATGGTAGAAGAATTGGATAAAGCAATCAGCGAAGCTCAAATCGACACAAAAATTCTAATTCCAGAAGTAGGTGACATGAAATATCTATTTGAAATTGATTCGATAGCTAAAACTCCAGATGATATCATCCACTCTATGTTCTACAAAGACGGACAATACAGCGTGCTGAAGTTCAAAAACCTGTTTAACTGTGTAGCAGCACACGACTATTGGTCGGCCTACCCCGCTACCTTGCTGGTGGATATACGTAACCGAATTCACAAAGAGCTCTCAGCCAACGGTCACAACACCAAATTTTGGGCATCAGAATACTGCATTCTGGAAAAGAATGAAGAAATTACTATGCCAGCCTCTCCGGAACGCAGCATTAACCTAGGCTTGTATGTAGCCCGCATCATCCACAATGATCTAACTTTGGCAAATGCTTCGGCTTGGCAATGGTGGACTGCCGTATCACTAGGCGAGGATGTGCCCATTCAGCTATTGCCACTTGAAGGTTCAAACGGATTGTCACTACAATATGACGGTGAAATCTCTACCACCAAAATGCTGTGGACTACTGCCAACTACAGTTTCTTTGTACGTCCGGGTATGAAACGTATCGCCATAAAACCTACCTATAAGATAAGTGACTTGGAAGCCGCTACTTCACTGATGATTTCATCGTATACTGATGGGAAAGAAGTGGTGACCGTAGCCATCAACTATTCAAAGGAAAATCAGGTGATTAGCCTAAACTGTGACCATGCCCAAAAAGGAAAAGTTTATCTGACCACCATCGACAAGAATCTGCGATACATGGGTGAACAACCGCTGAAAAAGTTGCAGCTGCCAGCACGTTCGGTAGCTACCATTGTAGTCGAAGACAACTAATTAAACCCGTTGGCGGAATTAACTTAGTATATATTTAACTCTGCCAACGGGTATCTTAAATAAAATAGAATAATAAAAACGAACTCTATTGATCTGTAAATTGGCCATTCCAAACGGAGAGCCACAGAAAAAAGAATAATTCAAAAGATTGGATAATCAATGCACTAAAGAGAAAAATAAAAGATAAATAATTAATTTTACATATTAACTTTTAATCATTTCTTTTGTATACTTGTGAAATCTCACACCTAAAAATACATAATAAAAGCCTATTGTTTATTTTTATCTTTTCTTTATTAGTTCTTGTAACAAAAACTCTTTAAATGAGAATGTAGCTCAATAAGAAGCTAAGTTTTCTATTTCTAAAGGTGATAATTACAGAAGCTATCAAACAACTTTTTTCTTCTCACACATCCCAAACGCTCTCCCTTGAAAGTAGGACATTATTAGACGAATATAATTTCACAAAATCCATGATAGCAAATCTTTTGGATAAACAAGAAAAACTCTACCTTGTACCCTCTACTAAAAAGGAAAATGAACTTTTAGCAGGGATTATCCTTAATGATGAAATTATTTATCTACTAAAATTTTCAAAGGCATCTGATAACATTTATACTCTTTACAACGAAACAAACGAACCTATATGCGATGTCAAATATGATTTTGAAAAACAAAATATAGTTATTATTAGCAACTATGGAAATGATGCTATCCCCCCTACAACACAAGTTGGTACAGTTTTGTTTGTAATATAGGCATTGGATCGCTGCAGGTGCACTTGTGGCACCAACAATGAGAGCCAGTGTTGGTATGGTTGTATATAAGGTATTAGTACAGATGTTGATGTGCTAATAGCTACTTTTTTATTCAAGTCGCTTCAAATATAAAAAATGAAAAACAAACAATTAAAATAAAAAGCGATATTGATTATATTGGATTCTATCGTTTTTTTACACTATCTACATTGCAATACCTATTTCCAGAACATAAATTATCTCTGTTCTCCAACTCATAGTCAATACCGACTTCCTATTCCGCCTGCACCACTCCTGTTAAAGGATCAGTAGCTATTTTATCACTTTCATTTCCACCGGTTGCTCCTTCGTTTCATCCAAAGGATCCGCTTGATATTTTACATTGTCGAAATTTATCGTTTTCAAATCAATGCAACGGATGTTGCTGTTGTACATGGTACGATAATAAACCTTCTGGTCCCGTATATCGCACGCAACGGTAAACTGGGTGGCACTCGGTACATTGGCTGACGCCTTTCCCCAGGGCTGTTCACTACCCGTCGGAATATCAAAGTTGTTCAGAATATGGAACGCTTGGAACACACTTCCTTTTGCATCGGGTTGTTGTGGTGCCGTAAGTTGGAAAAAGGTGGCACGCACAAAACGGGATGGAGGTGTAAAATCACCGGGAAGTCCCAGCAGACCACTGCCATGCCCGAAAGACTTCGGCTCCAACGGCCCGAAGTTATGTTCAGGTAACGTGCCCGGTTGTAGGTTGATGTAATTGTTCAGATTGGTCCAATGCCATTCAAGACCCGGTGAATTGGTTAACACGCCCAATGGATTGTCGTAGAAGTTCATCATTTCATTTACAATCTCCAACACCACCTGTCTTCCGGATGCTTCGGTAAAGCGCCAATGCACCGTGGACGAACGGGGATCAATATTGATGACACGCACCTGCGAAAGGGCCTCCTTCACTTCATCTACCGTGCTGCATTCTGCCAGCACATATGATACCAACTGAAAATCCGCAAGACTCTTGTCCCTCTGTGCCGCATCATAAACAGGATACCTACCATAGTTCGGAAAATAGTATAATCCGGCGGAAAGTCCCTTTTCGTTCATGCCCTCCACCACAAATTCCTTCTGCTCTACCGCCAGGCCCACAAAGCCATGCTTTGCCCTGAACTTAAGTCCATCCATACCGGAGGGAGTCAGTGACTGCAACTCTTGAGCGCGCGGCACAACCACATACATACAGTTCATTACACTTTCCGCCCATTCAATGGTACGTGCGACAACGGTTGCACCATCCTTGCTCTTCAAGGTAATACCCGTACAGACTCCCGCCGGTATTTGCGGAACGCTACATAAAACTGACATCAATAATGCTGATAATTTTGTATTCATACTTTCTATTTTAATGGTCGTTTATGGTAGTGTAACACATTCCATTCCCGAAAGGTTGATTACAATAGAGAGTAATTATTCATTTTAAACAGACAGGGAGATATGAATATATTTTCCTTAAATGGCAGCATACAGCAGAAAAATGCAAGGAAGAGGACATATCCCCAAGGAATAGACCACTCTAAATATTACGTTTGAGTATTATTTGTAAAAGCTGGTTTTACAAACTTATCTTTTGTCGTGGTGAATTTTACCAGTGGTGAGATACGAATATCAAAATTAGATGTCTGAATATCACGAGGTGTTACTGCCCGACCACAGATAGGGCCCATAAAACTGTCATCTGTAATTAGTTATTAATAATAAAAGGTGACAAAATTGAATCAAATTGCTCTTCTGTATATTCCAACCCTGTGTGGACTGTATACGTCATTTGTTGCTTTCGTTGTGCTGCAACATAGCCAATCTGCTAACCACAGAACTGTATACATGGCAAATGGTAAAGAGAATGTCAAGCGTAACCGTATGAAAGGGTCGGACAAGACAAAGTACTAATTTTACGATATGTACAAAACGGAAGCTGGCAGGTACGGTAATTGAAGCGTGTTTGTTGCCAGCATGAAACGGCAGGGTGTAGAAGTGCATTTCAGGCACATGGAACAGAGCAATAAGCTACAGGACATCGTATTCACTATGGACAGCTACCATTTCAATGGTTCCAAAGTGGGCAGGCGTTTCAGTTATTCTAAGTTTGGTACAACTCTTTTTTCGTGGGCTGTACCGCCTCTGTTTGCCAGTGGAAGCCTCTGCTGCCGGATATGAGTTTATTTCCATATGATATGTCTCTTTGGCTGTACTTCTTGCGACATGCCCAAAAACAGCGGTCCCCGTCTACATCCGGAGTATCCGCTGGAGAAGAATTCAAGGTGGAGTATAGGGCTTTCTCAGGCCGCCCTTGGCAGGTCTTTGTAGAGCATGATATCGGTATAGGAGGAGTTGTAATTCATCCGTGCGGTAAGTGTGGACCGGCCGGCTCCCTTGAAAGGATTACCGATCCCGGGATGCTCTTCCATCCAGCGGCAAAAATCCAGTATGGGGGATTTCCCGGAAGTGAAATAGACAAACGGGTGTCCTTTCAGTACCAGCAGGACATCCAGGTAATCCGCCAGCTTCCAGTCCATCTTGTATGTACTGATATCCGTTCCCATATAGGGGGGATCAACCAGGAATACCACTCCCGGAAACACCCCGTATGTGTCTGCCAGTTCCTTATAGTCGTAGCAGACTACCTCAAGCCCGTCCAGATAGCCGTCACACCGGTAGTCAGACTGGCGTATCTTGTTATAAAAATACAATCCTTCAAGTTCCTCCATGTTTTGTGCGTATTTTCCGGAAAACAGTAGGGAAGTAGAGAGGGTAAGATAGTCCACGAAACCGGTTGTCTCTTCCAGGCGGATGCGTTCAAGGAAAGCTTCGCGCATTTTTCCGGTAATCTTCTGATTGTGGGGATATATCCCGACTATTTTACGGAGATCTCCCAGAAGGGTATTGGTCCGGCCGATGTTTTCCAGACGTCCGCGGTAGTTGTCATGGTCATTGTATATGACCACCGCATCCGGCCTTTCACGCTTGGTGATGTGTGAGAGCAGGCCGGAGCCGCCGAACAGGTCGACAAATATCGTTTTGTCATCAAAATGTTTCAGTATCTTTTTGAATTCCGATACGAACATGCGCTTCTGTCCCACGAAAGGAAGCGGAGCACGGGAGTAAGTCTTTTCCTTTTTCATAATCATTTTGTCGTGTAATATATGTGTTTGTATTTCCGGGCAGCAAAATTCTTAAGTTTTTCCCATGAAAGCAAAAAAAAGACCGGAGTTATACTGCATGAAACGTACACTCTTTTTTGAACCTTCCCAGGATCTCATAGATTTTGCGTTCGGAAACGCCGTGCCGGTTGGAAAGAACCGCAACACAATACGTCACTTTATCACCCTGGCAGCGCATCCTTTCATACTCCTTATACAGGTCGATGTACTTATAGTCATCCGGTTTGAAGCCCATACCGGCCAGACGTTCCAGGACTTCCCTATTAAAATTTAGAATCTCAAACAGTGTCATAGCGAATATTTTTTTATCTTTGCAAAGCCAATCATTCATATACAGATAAAAAGCGCATCCCGCGACGAGGGTCTTTGCCCCCGGTCGTGCGGTGATGCGCATCTGTATGTTAATGAGTGATTGGCGTTGCTTTTTAACAGGCCGGGGGCTTTTTTCTCGAACTGCTCTTCCCGATTAAAATCCCCTGGAAATTCCTGCTTTCATATGGCTCTATATCTTTAAAGGCCGCAAGATATAACACATGGTTGCAATTTTATTGCGCTGTAGCTTTTCCCATGAAAGAAATACGTTATTTAACTAAATATTCTACTTTAAAGAGTATATTACTAATATAGTATAATACACCACACATACATGATTACTATTAAAGTATTATGTTGTTAAATGTATTTAAAGCTAAATACTATTAAAGTAAAACATGGCAAAATGTTTGGTCACCTCCCCAAAAACAGCTACCTTTGTAGCGTAATAATCAAGGAGATGCAAACGTATGAAAACAATTACAACAGCATGTGTGAACCATAAGGGAGGTGTCGCAAAGACAACCTCGCTGCTGAACCTGGCAGCCGGGATCGCACGGATGCATAAGAAAAGGGTCTGCATTATCGACGCGGATCCGCAGGCGAATACGACAATGGCAGCGTTCGGGGAGGAAATGGCAAGTCTTCCCCGGGAGGTTCTGCTCGAGAGTGCGCTACAGGACTGTATGCAGGACACTCCGCCGAAGTTAAAGCCGCAAAAGTGGCTGGAGAAGGTGGACATACTGCCGGCCTCCCTGGATCTGGCGGCTACGGAAGTGATCATGTACACCACACCCGGAAGGGAATTCCTTTTCAGGGAAATAGTAAAGGGACTGGAAGAGAAGTATGACCACATACTTATCGACTGTCCGCCATCATTGGGGATCATCACGCAGAACGCGCTGATGGCAAGTGATTACGTGATCATACCTACGGACGGGAATTACTTCGCCATGAAAGGAATTGAAAAGATACACTATATCATCGGACTGCTCAAAAGGAAGCTGGGAGCCGAAGTCAGGATACTCGGATACTTTATGACCAAGTACAATGCCAGGAGAAAGCTGGATGTGGATATCAGGGAGAGTCTGGTAAGAAGTTTGGGAGATGGTGTCTTTGAAACGGTAATACGCAGCAATGTTGCCTTGGGAGAGGCACAATACAAGGCACAGAGCATATTTGACTATGCGCTTTCGTCAAACGGGGCTGATGACTACAGGGAGCTGGTCAAGGAGTTCCTGGGCAGAATAAAAAAAATAAATAAATAGAAGAAAGGCAGGATTATGAAAGACTTTACATCGAAAGGAATATCCCTGGAAAACATGGTGGGAGAAACCCTGGGAAAAGAAAAAGGTATGACAGGAAAAACATCACCCAAAACGAACCAGACCGTTGCACTGACGGAAGATCTGAAATGGGAGTTACGGACGTTCGCTTCGGACCATCGCTGCAGGGGAGTCAAGACACTGCTTGAAACGATGATAGAATGTTTCGTCAGGGAAGACGGTACGCTTGACCGTGACAAGTTAGAAGGCTTCTGGCGGGAATATGTCGAAAAGTAAAATTTAAAAACGCATAAAGAAGTAACTTCAAATAAAAGTAAAACACTGGATTTTGTAATAAGTAAAACAATGAAAATATTTAGATATATATTGCTCGCCTCGCTTACCTGTACGCTTTTCTCATGCGGCCCGGATGAACTGATACCGGAATCCGTGCCACCGGTGGTGAATCCCGGGGATAAGGACGAGCCGGGTGAAGAACCGGAGGAGCCGGAAGAGCCTGCAAAGATACAGCTGGGCATCACGGCATCGCTGCAGGACATGCAGCAGACCAGGGGAATCATAGAGGCTTTTGCTCCCGGCCATGAAATGGGAGTCTTTGTCGGAACAAGTCAGACAGATGAAGCAGCAGGTATAAAAAACGCCTCCTATCTTTTTGATGGGAAAGTATGGAATGCCGGACAGGATGTGCCGGTGGAAGCGGACGCCGATGTGGTGGCATACCTGCCATATAACCGGGAAGTGACCGATTTCAAGAGCGTGCCTTTCGATCTGGCAGCCCAAAATGACATCCTGTACGGAACGGCCAAAGTGACCAAGGATGTACCGACGGCCAGCCTGATGATGCAACACGCCATGACACTGGTACGTGTGCGGCTGATGAAAAACGAATATATGGGCACCGGGCTTGTCTCGGACATGACATTCGCCGGTATATTTACATCAGGAACAGTCGACGCCCTGACCGGAGCGGTTACAAAAGATTATAATCACGGCCGGGGTTCGGTAAAAGTCGGAGGCAACTATATGCTCAATGACGAGAATCCCGTCATTGTCGATGCCATCATGATTCCAATATCCTCTTATGAAGAACAGGCGGCTTCTGTCAGCTTTGTCATCGACGGGCAAAAGCACACGTACACTTTTCCCATACAGCATGAATGGAAAGCCGGCATGAAATACACCTATACCCTGAAGATGACAGGAAACTACAATGCGCCGGTCAATAAAGAGCAGGTGGATATCGATGTCGAGTATTGGGGACAGTATGGCAAGACCGATGATATTGTACTCAATCCGAATCCGGAAGATTACGAGTTTACCATCTGGCCCAATTATACGGAGTACGGATATGACTGCTACCAGAATGAAGGCAAGGTATTCGGGACATTCTATTACCCCTGGTGCGGCACTTCGGAAGGTGAAATGCGTTTCGTGTTCATGAAACAGGGTACGAATGAAATTGTGGAAAAGTTCCAGCCGATTGACATCAAGACGAATGGTGGATGGGATGGCAAGCGCATCCAGTGCTACATCACCTCCGTGCCGGGAACATACCAGCTCGTTCCGTTGTTCCGCAGGAAAGGAGAAACCATGTGGTGTAGGGCAGCGGATTATGATCACGGCAGTACGGATTGGGAGTGGCTCTATGAAGTCAAAGCACCCGCACCGGATGATCTGCCGGCATTGCGCATGATGGAGGTGGAAGGACAGGGATATACCTCAATTCTTGTATATCCCGTCCCTGACGAGACTTCATGGAATCTGGTATATACTTTATCCAATAAGGGAGAAAAAGCCCTGAGAGGCGAAATAAAAGCGGTCTGGGAGAGGGAATTCAAGCTGAAGTCCAACTCGTATCGGCCAAGTGACAAAAAAGAAGGTGCTATTAATGATGATCAGTGGAGAGATGAAGTAGGCCGTGTATCGGTTAATGTTCCGGTAGGAACCCGTTTTTGGAAGGGCATTATGAGTTGCCAGTTTCCGGAAAGGCGATTAGAACCTAAGCATGGAGGTATTGGATATGCAAGCCCTATTATACACTTGTACTGGAAAGCTGAAGGTTCTGGTGAATGGGTTTTACTTCGTTGTGATGCTGATTATTTATTCAATCGCAATTACGGTGAAGGATACATATGGGATGAAACAACGAATTTTATAAGAATAATGCCCCAAAGTTGGCAACAAAAATAGAAAATATGACTATATTTACAACAGATAATCAACTGAAGTAAGCAAAATATAATGTAATTCATTTGGCATAAAATGAATTTAAGGTGGAGAAGTCCCCGCAGCAGTGATGCACCGGGGCTTCATTATTTATGATGATTTATGGCATGGCACTCTTTTACTTAAAGAGAGTGCGTCAAAACTTACCTTTTATGCCTTCTATCGTCGTTGCAACCTCCTGTCGTGCTATTTACTACTTCCAGGCGGCCGGTACAGCACTGTAATTAGAGGCCTTATTGCAATTTTTCGCAAATGCATTATAAGCCTTTATTTTGGGATAGAGGGAGGTATTCCACATTTCCGGCAAAGATGTTATCCAGGAACAGTTCTCAAAGCAAGAGGATACATTTTCAATCGCCCTGCAATTCTCAAAAACATTACCGGGTACAGTAGTAACATGGGACTGCCGGAAAGTTCCCCTGAAAAAAGTCGCCTTTACGCATTTTGCGAATAAACGTTCGGGGACCGTACTTATGTTCAGCAGCTCAAAAGTGGAAGCAAACTCTTGCGCATTTACGCAATCATCAAACAATCCTGCCGGAATTGATAAAATATTAGGTATAGCCGAGAAGGTAGAATTAAACTTTACGGCAGAGGAACATCCCCTGAATGTATTGGCAGGAATAGAATTTAGGGCTGTGTAATGGAATGCTAAAGAGAAATCAGTGCATTTATCAAAGCCTTCAAACAATCCATTATAAATGGTATGCAAATTTGTACATTGATCAAAAATATTAGCGCAGGTTGTCACTCTTCCTTTACAACTTTCAAACAAATCACATTCTATGCTTTCCAATGATTTCATTCCGCTAAAAGCATTCTCCAGTGACGTTACACAACTTATATCAATCGTGTTCTTTAAAATAGACTTTGCCGGACAGGGATTTGTATACTGAAGATCACTGTTACGTGTACCTCTAAATGAAAAAGCAGTAGCAGCCGGTCCCTTGATTGTAACAGTGTACTCCCCATCTGCTGAGTATGTATGGTAACTGCCTGGATATTGGGTATATCCGGGAGCACGAAGGTCTACCTCTTGGGCTACTGTACCATCTCCATAATCGATAATATAAGGACCGGAACCCAGAACCGGCATCGGTACAATTTTATTTGCACTGGCACGTACGGTAAATACCAACTCAGCGCCGGATTTAAAGTTTGCGGTAATCGTACTGTTGCTATTATGCAGGGTCGCGGTGGTAGCCGGGCTGCCCGGGTTCTCAATTGTTACATCACCCTCTGTGACCGTCCAACCGGCAAATTCGTACCCGCTCTCCGGGGTGGCCGTAATGCTGATCGGCTTCTCCACGCGGTAGCTGTTTGTACCTGATGGGGACACCGAACCTCCGGTTCCGGCATTCACTGTTAGATCACGCTTCTTTTCTTTAAAGCCACAGTGAAAAGTGTGATCCTGGCCTTCTAAGTAAACATTAAAAGCAGATGTTCCTGACTGTGTATAGTCATACTTTTTAGGTTGGTTTTGCGGACCGCCATAGAAATAATTAACTTCATAGCCGGCATCAGGATGGGCTTCCACTGGAACGGCTTTTTTACCATCATATAGCCCTGCTCCGGTTGCATAGCCCCCTTCAAACTCCACTTTCCCGTCCGAGGATCTGGTTGCCGGACCTATCATCCCTTCTCCCTCGATGATGATGCGCGTATCACCGGTAGGGGTCGGTTTGTTGTTATCCAACTCCTGTTCCACCACTTCTTTCTGGCAGCCTGTAAACATGGCCACCATTGCGGCCAACAGTAAAAATCTCACTTTCTTCATAATGAATCGTTTTTTAATGTTTGTTATAATTGTATGTATCATACTCTTTTGCTTTAGGCGTATCCAATACATCGGCATCGATACGGGCTTCAACCGTTGCATGTAATACGAAGTTATTTCCAAAGTAATACGTATTACGCCTCCTGCTGAATCTTATCTCGGCTCCCATCAGGCGGAGCTCCTCCAGATAATTGTTGATTGTCCGCCTGCTTACCCGCAGCAAGGAGGCCAGTTCGTCCAGGCTTCCGGTCCTTTCCATCCGGATCAGCCGGTACACCCGGTTGATCCTCTCTATATAGCTGATAACTGAAAGGGTGGTCATAATCCATCCTCCTGTCCGGTTGATTCCAGGAACTTGCGGAAATATCTCTCTTCCAGGTACAGGCATTTCATCAGCTCCGCTTTTCCTTCCCGTTCATACTTCTGCCGCAGCAGGGGAAAATCCGTCGAATAGAGGTACCATCTGATCAACCCTTTCGCCTTACTGTCGAGAACCGTCGTATCCCTCCCTTCTATCGCGTATTCCAGGGAAAAGAAATACAGGTTCTTCAGTCCGTATTTCTCAAGGAAGGCAAGGTCTTTCGGACAAGCTTTCAGCCCGTCCGATGCGATACACTTCAGTACCAGCTGTTCTATTTCCTGTTCAATCGTCATAGCCATACCAGTATGGTTTTATAGGTTTACCGTTTTTTCTGATTTCATAATGCAGGTGGTAGCCCGTACTTTTGCCCGTGCTTCCCGCAAACGCGATTACAGCCCCTTTGCCGACCTTTTGGCCCTTGGTGGTATAATAAGCGGCCAGGTGGGCGTAGAGCGTTTCAAAGCCGTAAGAGTGGCGTATCACGACGCATCTTCCGTAGCCTGCTTTCCTTCCCGCGAAAGAAACCGTACCCGAGGCGGTGGCGTAAACCGGGGCTGCCAGTCCTACGGCCATGTCAACACCCGAATGGAAACTGCGTTTGCCGGTTATGGGATGGATCCGGATGCCGAAGCCGCTGCTCTTCCTGAACCTGTCCTTCAGGGGACAGGCGAGCGGGATTTTGTCGGACACTCCGTACCGGGAGAGTATATCCCTGTAGCTTTCCAGTGTCTCCAGGCGTTCGCACCTGTCCAGTGCCTTGTCGAGCAGTTCCCTGCCGTCATTCGGGCCATTGAAGGGGAGGCAGGAAAACAATAGGGTCAGTAGTAGTTTCATCGGGCTATCCTCCTTAATATTTTGTCGGCTTCATCCTCCGTTTCCTGTTGCTTTCTGCTTCTGAATACCTCCTCTGCTGTCAGCAGCGACTTGTTCTTCAGCTTGTACAGGAAATGCCGGCCGCCGTTCCTCTCCTGGATCTCGATGATAAGCCGTTTCTTATCCGGGATGGTGAACTTGTTCATGGCCACGGTGAATGTCCGGCTTTCATGTGCCGGTACTTCTTCCGGATAATCGAAAGTGAACAGGATGTTCTGCTCGAGCTGCTGCACCGCCGTTTTTTTGCGGATCTTGGCATCCTGGATATAGAAGCGCATGAAATCCGTTGTATAGCCGATCTGTGTACGGTTTGTCAGTGTCATGCGCAGCAGCAGGACATCCCCGTCGATGAAGATGTTTCCGACTTCGAACTCCATGCCGGAATTCTTGTCCTTCAGTCCCAGATCCAGCGGGGTACGTTTCGCGATAGCCTCCCTGATCCTTTCCTTCTGTCCGTAAGAGCATTCCTTCTCGTCGAGTATGGCCACCCTCTGCGTATCCTCCTTGTCGATGACAAAGCTGAAACGCTCCGGAGCGGGTACATAGCGCAGGTCGAAAGTGTAGAACTTTCCCCCTTCAAGCACGACCGATATGTTCGTATCCTCCTTATAGGGCTGGACGGCTTTTACGGCCAGGATGTTATCCACTCCCTCGGCCTTGTCTACCTCCACGTTCGTGCTTCCGTAATCCACATAAGTGATACCGGCAGGGAAGATCAGGAACAGCTGTTTTTCTTTTCCTACCGGCAGTGTATGCGGTGCGGGAGTTTCCCCGCCTATACGCACATAACTCCGGGCCGGATGCGCATTGTAGCTGATGGAGTACGAATAGAATTTTGTGTCGGCCGTTACCACCGACAGGGTCGTTTCCCCCGGGAAATTCTCTTCCGCCGCTTTCAGGCGTATGATCCCCGGGCAATTGGCCACCTTCTCACCGATGACGTAATCTCCTCCGATGCTGTAATACTTCACCTCGGTAGGGAAGATCAGGTGCAAGGTCTTTTCATACCCGATCTGCAGGGGGACTGCGGTGAGTTCCTCGATCTTCTGCGCTCTCCCTGAAAGGAAAAACAGGAGAAGCAGGGTGGTGATGTAAATTGGTTTTAGTCTCATATTTACTTATTAAATTTTGTTTTATTATCTTTGCGGCTCACATTCAAATTTGAATTATCATGGATTCCTCTCAAACTTCTCCCCAGAGGAAAGCAATGGCACAGATAATATTGATGGTGAGAAGGAGAAACAATAGATGTATTCATGTCTGTATCGGATTATTTGTCTCTTTGCATCTTTCCTTGTGTCTTTTTTGCTTTAAAGATTTATGATAAGCTTTCCAAAAAACAAAAAAATGGAAAACAATATTCAGACCGAGAACAAGGCAAAATAATAACCGGATCAAGTAATCCGCTTTTTCCCAAATAGTTTGCATTCTATTGTAATTTCTGTTTTAGTTATTGTTTACTTTTCAGGTTCCGGACTATTATCCGGGACTTTTTCTTCTCCATCCACAGATGCCTTTTCATCACTTCTTTGCCCTGACTGTTCGTGGCATGAAGCATAAAGAGGGGCTATCATTATAAGTATATATGCAATTCCCATTATAATGCAGCATAATATCCGGCTCAGGTAATCCACTTTTTCCCAAATAGTTTCCATATCACATCGTTTTTAGGTTCTTTATCTGATCAAACTCTTTCAGGAGCCGGGCAGCATCTGCCGCCATCGGACAACCCCGACAGGCTTTTTCCTTCCTCACTCTTTCGGCTGCCTGAGCAGTATGCGGTAGTTGGTCTTGATTGTCACCTTTACCTTCCGGATATTCTTGCTTGCCGCCGACTTGGTGGCGTTGATGACGCTGTTGGCCGCGCCTGCCACGAGCTGGCTTCCCATATCGAATCCTCCGGAGATATTGGTGTTCGCGCCGCTTATTCCCGCCGCTCCGGCTTCCTGTGCTGTCTCCGCCTTCACATTGCCCGGTACATAGATTCCCTGGATCGCGTCCTCGGAATAGACCTGCTTTTCAAAGGGAAGTATGTTTCCATCCAGGTTTACCGAGGTGATCTTTACCAGGACGCGCTCCCCATCGATGCCCGTCACCTCCCCGAATACGGGAGTCCCTTTACGGATGCGCTGCCCGTCATCGGTCAGGCAATTCTCGGCCAGCTGCATCTTGAGCGTGGAACCGACCATGACGGTCTGTGTGGAGTGTACGAATGCCTTGATGACATTCCGCTCTTCCTGTCTCACGAGCCGTACCGAGTTGAATCCCCTGCGGGCCGGTACCTGGGGTACACTATCCACGGCTTTGCGGTGCTTGGGCTGCACTTCCTCTTCCTTCTTTTCCTGCAAGGCAGGTTTTTCCTTTCCCCTGGAAGCAACCGGCTGTTGTACCGGGACCGTAATTCCCGCTCCGAGCTCCCGCTCGTTATCCCGGATCAGCTCCTGTATGCGCCGGATCTCCCTTTCATTCCCGGCCGTATCCGCAGGCTCCTCCGTTACCGGGTCGAAACCTGAAAGGGAAGCGGATTTGCTTGTGTTCTCCTTCCCGACTTTCTGGAGCATGTCATCCAGAGTAAAGCTATCCTTGATCCGGGTTCTGAGGATCACCTCACCCGTTTCCGGCTCCTTGCTCCCAGAGGCCGGCAGGCTGGCGATGAATGCCCACACCAGCAGGACAACTACAATCCCCAAGCCCGCCAGTATGGCTATTCTGCTTTTCCCGTCCCGTGTCATAAGAGCTCGTATTGTTGGTCATAGGTACGGAAGAAGAAACCGGATACGTTCTCCGGAAAGCGCGGAGTGGCATGGATAGCGGTACCCTCACTCACAATCCGTACTTTCCTGATGTCATCGCCATTAATAATGCTCAGGATGGAGGAGAACCTGACATGGTACTCCTCACCGTCGGCGCGTATGTCGATGATCTTTTCAAACTCCGTCTTGTAGACAACTCCGAGTTCCAGCGCATCGCCATAGGCGCGGTCCGCCTGGTATTTGGCAAATACGGTGTTCGCGTCCGGCTTATTGACCAGGAACAGGGCACGGGCACGGTTCTCCTGAAGGGAGAGCCTGTCGAAGCTGTTCAGGAAATAGGCCGTCCGGCGGCAGTGACCTTTCAGGAGGCTTTCATACAAGAGGTCCTGCTGCATGGACTTGAAATGGACGAACTCCCCGCCTTCGTTGACCACCAGGATCTTGTTCATCGCATTGTTCACCACGCTGTGCGCGAAGAACAGGACCATCGCGATGGTCACCCCGCAGAAAATGAATACCAGCCTGGTGCGCAGCGTATAGCTCTTCCTGGCTTCGGCCAGGCCGGAGAAATCCTTGAGTATGCTTTGTATATTGAGTATGCTTTTGGTTGCTTTCATGAAAGTTTCATTATATAATTTATAACCATTTGTTTACTGTGGCCTTTACCGTGCCGAGCATCGTAAGCTTGAGCAGGAAAGAAAAAATAACCATCAGCAGCACCGACCAGGACCTTTGCAGGACATAGTTCGTGACGATCAGGTCCGAGAAAACGCTGGCAAGGATAAACCCCGGATAGAGCATGTAGCATCCCAGCATCTGCTTGACCCATGTGTAGAAGGAGCTGCGTGTGTCCTTATTGTACAGGCAGGCTATCGCTATGGGAGAAATGATCTCGAGCAGGAGCAGTATCAGGTAACGGGTACAGAGGAACAGCAGCATGATGTAATCGTAGGCCACTCCGAAGAGACTGCCTACCGTTCCCGAGATAAGGGACCATTTCAGGGTATCGAGCCCGTTGACGGCTATGTCGGTGATGTCACCGTTCATCAGCTCGTCCAGCATGGCACTGATCGGATCTTTCCAGATATTGTGCGGGTTATAGACCCCACCGGAGGCGAGCGATTTCATCAGCTCGTCGGCTCCATAGGCCAGCACCGTCTCGAGCGCTCCCAGCAGCACGGGCATGATGCAGATCAGGCCTATGCAGAAGATGTACTCCCGTCCCAGCTCATAGAAGTGCCTGGCGTTGAATCCTTTTCCCTCATTGGTCATCTCCCTGATAATTCCCACGAGCTTGAAGACGAAAGTCGTTATGACAAACCCGGCGATAAGCGCGTAGAACCCCTCTATGACTACCATACCCTTTATCTGCAGGTACGCGGCGTTCAGATTTCCGTATGCTTCTTCCATCCCTCTTACCTCAATGCCCTTTTGAGCTGTTCGTACTGGCTTATTACCTGGGAGATCCTGGCTATTTTCCTTTCCTGCTCAAGGGTCTGTCTCTCTATGTTCTGCAGGGTGGACAGCCGCTCGGCGTCATTCATCCTCACGCTTGTGGAGAGGATCGTTCTCGACAGCTGGATCAGGCGTCTGTTTCCGGCCATGATCTGTTCAATACTGCCGGTGAGTGTCTGCAGTGTCGAGGGGTTCAGCTGCTTCCCGCTGAGCAGATCGACGCATTTTTGGGAGAGCCTTGCCTGGCGTTCGATAATATACCGGGTCGTCTCACAGTCCGACACCACGGAGTTGACCTTGCGCATCATGTCCAGGCTCTCGTCCAGCAGGCTCTTCTGTTCCTTAAGGTAGCCCACTTGTTTTTGCAGCTCCTTGAAGTTCTTAAGGTTCTGGCTCAAATTGCCGGCATCCGTCACGGCCCATTGTGCCGATGCGGTGGCTGCCGTCATCATCACGATTAAGGATAAAAATAATTTCTTCATACGTTTCTTGTTTTAATGTTCGTTTATATATTCTTCGATGGCCTCCTGCATGGACTTTCCACTGCCGGTTTTGTCCTCGAGGTCCGACCAGATCTCGCCTTCCGTCTGGAAAGCGAGGAACTTCTCCCTGGAGAACTCCAGGCGGGTAACCGTCGCGTAATTCTCACCCATGCGCATGAAGCATTCCGAGTAGGGACGGGAACAGGAGAAGTTGTTCCGCATGGATTTCATCAGGGCTATTTGCCCGGGCTGCGTCAGCTTGAACTTGTCGATGATGGTCCGGTAGATGACCTCCTTGGTAGGCAATACGAACAGCATGTCCGTGTTGCCGATGATGTTTTTCGTGTTCTCGTCATCGGGAAGCTGGTCAGGGGTCTGGACAATGGTATATACGGCCCCGTTCTCCTTGCGGATCTTCTGGTAGCAGAAGGCCACGGAGCTGTGTATACCGCTGCCTGTGGCCGTATCCACCATCTGCGCGGTTTCGGCATACTCGTCGAAAATCAGTATGCCGCGCTTTCTCCTGTCACTGAGCAGCTTTTTCTGGATGACGGTGAATATCATGCTCATGACCAGGTTTGAAAGGAACCTGTCCTGCTTGATCCGCGTAAGCTCGAACACGATGAACTTCTTTCCGGAGAAATCGATCTTCATATCCTTGCAGACATTTTCATACCGCTGCCCGGGCATGAATTCCCCGCAGTTCAGTTTGAAAGACTCAATGGTGAAATACGTACCGGGGATATGTTTTCTCTCGAGGATCTCATTGTAATTGTCTATGACGTAATTATAGAAACTCTCAAAGTTATGCCCTTGCCGGACATGTTCGTAATAGTCCTGGATAAACCGGGTCAGGGCGACTTCCTTCTCCGACTCGTCCTTGGTGAACATGTGCTTCCAGTATCGCTGTACGATGCCGGAGAGCGTTTCCAGGTCATTATTGTCCAGTTCCCCTCCCTGCAGGTCAAACGGGTTGATCCCCAGGGGAGTCTTGCCGTCATAGTCCACATGCAGGGAGATATCCGGATAGAGCTTGCACAGCTGGCTGAATGAATTTCCGAACTCCACGACGATGGTCGTATAGTCCTGCTCGATCAGCTGCTGCGTGAAATTCAGGGTGAAGGCTGATTTTCCCCCGCCCGTGCCGGCAATGACCATCCCGTTTCGGGCATTCACCCTTTTTTTCGCCGCGTCCCAGATATCCTTGCGCAGGGGAACCTGGTACATCCTGTCATGCACGTAGATCCCTTCGGCATCATTGCTGAACTTGCTGCACTGGAGAAAGAAACAGAGTGCTATGGGCAGGGTGGTGAGGAAGAGATATTCCACCGGCATCAGGCTGATCTGTCCGGGGACACAGGCGAAGTGCATCCTTGCCAGGTTCTCGTAACCCGGTATATAGTATTTGAACCGGTTCAGGTTCAATATCTCCCTGATCCTTTTGTCCGCCTTCTCCAGTTCGGTATCCGATCCGTCGAAAACACAGACCGAAAAGAAGGAGCGCACGAGCATCTGGTTCTCCTCGAGGATCTCTTTCTGGAGTTTGTCCAGCTCTTTGAATACCCTTTCGATGCCCTTGTTCATGGAAGAATTGCTCCCGTAAATGTCTATGTTACGTGCGATCCGGGAGCGCAGCCTCTCGTTTCCCTCGAAATAGATGACCTGGTTGACGATGTGGTTGTAGGGAAGGTACATGCCTAACTGTTCCATCAGGGGATGGTACAGTTGTGAAGCGGCCGGTGGCAGCGACTCGTCCCTGACATAGGACTCGATGTTTCCTTCCGGAAGGAAGGTCTCGTCGCACACCGCATAGCAGCGCGCATGGTTCTTTCCCACATGCAGGCTCCCGTCGACGTGTATATCCACCACGGCGTCCGTATCACCGAACAGACCGGAGTATGCGCGGGTGAATCCGGATATCTCTTCACAGGACATGGGCAGCACCGAGTTCCCGCGCATGTTCTGCAGGATGCTCACCGCATTGTCCACCCCTTCGAGAAAGGCTTCCAGCTTTCTGTAGTCTTCCCTGTGCAGATGTTCCTTATAGGCCAGGGGTGAGGATACATACGCTTTCTCCAGGCTTTTCAGCCCTGCAAGTACAAAGTGCAGGATACAGGTGTGGTCGATGTACAGGCGTCCTTCAAAATGGCGCGCGTCGGCACGGTCCAGGAAAGAGCCGGTGCCTTTGCCCGGGTGGTACTCTTTTTTAAGGAACACGTCCTGTTTGTGTACGTAGGTACCGTCGGGCATGTGCCTGAAGGCTTCCCGGTACATCCCGTCCCTTTCGTCGATGTCTTCCGGGGAAAGGGAATAGCACTCCGGCTGCCGGAGCTCGAACGGGATACATATGCTGCCGCTCCGGGTCAGGATCACGCTTTGTCCATCGGACTCGCTGATAATGTCAAGTATGCTGTATGCCTCTTCCTCTTTCATCTTGTTTCTTCTTCAGAAGTTGTCTGTTTATGGTTAAGTTACTCACGGTCATGCCGTACTTCGATTCCCTGAATTTCGTTGGCCGTGCCTTTTTCCTGAGTTTGTGCCCCAGTACCGGCAGCAGTGGCAGCGAGACCGAAAGGACCAGTAACGTCAGGGTCCAGTCACCGGTCATGATGCCTGTACGGACACTCAGGAAAAGCAGGACAAGCGCGGCGGCACAGCATCCCACAAAAATCCAGTAGTCCGATGAAAGGAAGCCCCGTATCATGCAGGGGCTTTCCAGTCCTTTTCTGACAGTGTACCTCATATGGTCAGTTTAATGCCGGATATCGCGGCTTTGGCCGCTGTTATCACGACTCCCGCAAGCAGGGAGAACCCCACATACCAGCCCAGGGCAAACAGGCCGTCCCTGCGTGTTCCCCGGTTCTCCTTGTCGATGATGTTGTCCAGCTGCTGGGCCACCCCTAAGGCAAGCCCCACAAGCATGCAGGCCGCAAAAATCGGCAGGGTGTAACCGTCCAGGATCTGGTTCATCGCGCCGCGGGCATCCTGTGCATATCCGCGCAGGGTGGACGCAAATAAAAAAGCGGACAGTAGAAATTTTCTTTTCATGATGGTTGTTTTTAGGGTTGTATGGTTCCGGTATAGTCTCCTCCCGTTTCCCAGGGACGGGCACTCACACCGGAGAGTATGAGCACCCCTTCCTTGCTCAGGGTCAACGCGTAATCATATCTTTTACCGGCTTCAAAGGTGTTTGCCGGAAGATACCAGTCATAGGTCCGGTCCAGGTAGCGGATCTGCGCTCTCCTCTCTTCAAGCCTGCCGGGCAGAAGCAGCAGCATGTTCTCCTTGGAAGAAACGGTGCCGCTTCCCTCGTTTACGGACAATGTACCGCCTGTCAGGTCGTATATGGCCTCTGTCGGTACGGCTTCTACATTCAGGCTGCATGCCTGGCTCCCGTCTACGGTAAATGCCAGCAGGGAGAGCAGGTGCTTCATTTCAATACTCGCCCGGCGGTTCTGCCAGTCCAGACGCACTTCATCCGATACCAGGTAATCCGTCTGGGGACTCAGGCTGACAGGCAGCTCCTTTCCCGGGATACTCCGGAACGGGGAGAAAGCGACCAGCCGGCAGGTTTGCTGGGTAAGTGTCACCTGCGGAAAATTCCAGCTCTCCCCATAGGTCACATGCAGCGGATTGCTGACACCGGTATATGATCCGCCCGTTTCATCGAGCAGCACCATACCGAAATCTTGTACCGGAACATGGCCCGTATCCGCAGCGGAACTGCGGCTGAAACAGTTTTCTATCTCAAGTCCCGCCTCTTCTGTCCCGGGGAAGGAGTCTTCCTTGCCGGAGCAGCCCGTAAGGGCCGCCGGCAAAAGAAACATGACTATGTGTTTATACACTTTTATTTTCATTGTTATATTTACTATTCGTTTGATTAAGGATTGATATCAATTGAAGTTTTACCCTTCTGTCTGACGGTCAGTGTCAGTGTCTTTCCGCTTTCTGCCTGTGTAAGGGTCACGCTTCCGCTGCGGATCTCCTTGGTCGGATTCTCGTCATAGCTGACCGAGCTGCCCGATACGTGAATCCAGCTGTCACCCGATGCGCTCCAGGAAAGGTCCTTCCGGCTGTTACCCGCTATCTTATAGCTTGTAATGCTCAATGTAAATGAGCCTGAGCCTGCTTCCACGCGTTCACTGTGGGTCGTGCTTCCGTCCCCATAGCTGAAATAGTAGCTGACCGGAGCTGCTTCCTGACTGATGGTGACCGTTGCGGAACTACCGCCATGACTGGCCGTAAATACGCAGCTGCGCGTGGATGCCGTATTGTTCTCCGATACGCTCACCGTATTACCTGAAAGGAAGAACCCCTGAGCACCTCCGCTTACGGATGGTGAACCGGTCTGTACACTCTCCTTTACCCCATTGATGAATACGTCACGTGAGGCACCCGCACTGAGCATGGAAGTGCCTCCCCTCCAGGACAGGGTGGAAGGATTGGCCGTCAGGGTAACTGACCAGGAACCGTAATTCCGGTATTTGGGCTCGAGGGTACGGTCCGCAAGCACCTCAAAGCTGTATTGTGCGGTACCGGATACGATCCTTCCCCCTTCATACCAGCCGGCAAACTCATAGCCCGCCTTCACACTGGCCGTCACCGTACAGTTGCTCCCCGTATTGTACAGTCCCGCGCCTGTGGTGATTCCTCCGGGTGTATAATCCAGGATGGTGACCTGTTTTTTGTAATCCATCCGGTAATTATGTATTTTCCCCTCTTCGGTAACCATGTCGGAGGTTCCGCGGAGCTTTATGGGAGTGGTTCCCGTAAGGGCTACATAGTTGGAGGAGGTCGTAAGCCTTTGTGCGGGGATGGTTACCCGAAATACCGTCGTACCTCCTGTTTCAGAATATTTATGCATCGTGCAGCTTCCCCTGCTTTCGTCCGTGGTGATCCCGCCTGTAAGAAGATTGAAGCGGCTTGTACGTCTCACATTCTCCATCGTGGCTTCCCTCACACCGTCATTTCTATCGATCCTGACCTCTACGGTCGACATCCTGTGTTTGAAATGCAGTGGGACCGTGTAGTTCCGGATAGGATCGGTATAGGTAGACGTCATGAAATCTGCCGAAAGCCATCCCGATTTATCGCTTTGGTTGCCGGCAGTATGGGAAATTCCGGTTATATCGGTCTGGCCTGCCTTGAAAGGGTAGTACACGTAAAAGTCAAAGTCGGTTCCTACGGTTACTATGATATTGTCAGCTTCCGCCTCCGGCTTGAACTTCTGTCCGTCATACGTATATTTGTTGTTCACTGCCCAATACACGCCGGTCTTCGGTTCGATGGCGAATACGCCTATGGCATCGCCTGTCTCGAAACTGCCTTCCTGGCTGCTTCGCGTTTCCCCTTGCCCGGTCATGGCGGTAAATGTCACGATCCCGCTGCCCGGAATGGTTTCCTGCGGCCCGGTATCTTCCCGGCTGCAGGAAAAGGACAACAGCAGAAGGAGACTGCAGACAATCGTTGTTATTGCTCTTACCATTATTCTCTTTTTTATGAGGGAACCGGAAGGCTCCCCCGCGGGTTAGTAATCTATTTGACCGGAACAAGGGTGATGTCTTCTTCAGTGGAAGTCCAGCCTTCTATGGTTACCGACTGTCCGTTCTTTCCTCCGATCTCCGCATCGTTGGAACGCATGGTGATCGAGTAGATGTATCTCTTTCCCGCCTCCCAGGTGATTTGCGGGATGGCATAGGTATAGGTCGCACCGTCGATCACCACTTCAAGCGACACCTCGCCCGCGGCCAGCGCCATCGGGTAGATGGCTGCGGCATAATCCACCGCCTGCTGTCCCTGTGCCGGAACGGTCGTGTTCGGGCTCCATGTCAGCTCCGTGCTGGTAGGTTGGAACGTAATTTTTCCCCCGTCGTTCAGGTTCATGGTTCCGGTAGTGGCGAACTTGGAGGCCGTTGCCTTGAGTTTGGCCGAGGTCAGGTTTCCGTCGTTATGGTACTCGGGTGAGACTTTCAGCCGCACCACAAACTGTGAAAGCGCATGCTTCATCGGTATTCTGGCATCGGTCTCGATCACGGATACCTGGTTAGTGCTTTTACCCCACATGTAATCAACGGACGTGCCGACATTGATAGGAACCGGTATTTTGGTACCGTCTGTCACGGCCTGGTTATACGGATAATAGGCCCATATGGTGGCCTTGTCTACCAGCAGGTACACCGGGCTGGCCTGTGACCAGCCGTTCGCCTGCCTGGTCGACTTGTTGTTCTGGGCATCATAACGCGGGTAGGCGTCTCCCCAGCCGCTGGACTTGTACATGAACAGGCCCAGCGCGTCGCCTGCCGCCCAATCTGTCTTGGGATCGAAACCGGCCCTTGTTTCGGTGCTTTCGGAACTTACGGTAGGTACGATATTCAGCTGTGCCCCCGAATGCTCGCCGTCCGTCACTTGCCCATTAAAAATTTCTTCACTGTTGCTGCATGAAGCCAGCAGGCCTGCGGCCATTACCGCTGAAAGAAAAAAACTTGTTTTCATTTTCATCTGAAAAAAATAAATAATTAATTATAGTTTGGTAATTCTGTTTCCGGGATATCCTCCCAATCCGGAATGACAACCGGTTCTCCTATGGTCAGTTCCTTGCCGATGTGCAGATTCAGTTCCAGAGAAAGTTCATCGCTGTCAAATCCCCGGAGATACGGGGTCAGGTCCACCTTCTGCTCTTCGTTGAATACCGAATCCTTCCCGTCCATTTCAATCTTTACCGAAAGGATATTCTCTGCTGCGGGGTTGAACCCGAAAGCGTACAGGCTTGTCTTCCACCGGTCGGTTTCCGGTTTACGCAAGAACAGGCTTGTGACACTTGCGTTTCCTGTCCTTTCCCGGGAGACAAGGTACCGGCCGGTGGAAATACCGGTGAGGGTACCTTGCAGGCCGGCCAGGGGAGTGATATTACCCGAGACGTTGATCTGGATATTCAGTCGTTGGACGAATGCGGACGGTTTTATGGGAACGCGCTTGGCCCTCTGGTACTCCAGGCGCTGGCTGAAACCGGCCGAACAGCAGAACTTCTGCACGCCGGAAATGTATACCTCGCCCTCCAGGGTATCTGTCCGTGCCATAAGGCGGGCCTCGTGATAATCCCGGATGTCGCTCACTTCATAATTCCCGGTATAAAATAGGAATTGGTATTCACCTTGTGGAATGCTTTGGCGCAGGGTATCCTGCGTAAATGTCATCTGTTCCCCGGAAGGAATATCCATACCGGAAGGGAATGCTATGATGTGCCTTTCCTCCGGTACGGGAGGTGTTTCCCGGATTCCGCTGAAATCACACCAGGCGACCAGCTCCCCGTTCCTGATACAGAAATCCTCGTTGAACTCGCAGCTGCTGAGAATGGCCGCAAGGACTGTAAAAGATATGAATCTAGTATAGTTCATCTTTATATAAATTATAAGTTACTATCAGTTTGTTGATCTCCGGATCGAGCTTGCCCCTCCAGATCTTGGAGTCATCCTGGTCACAGGACCTGACATACATCTTCAGGGCTTCTTTCTCCCGTCCCAGACGGCTGTAGAGGATAGAGAGCAGGTAGTTCCTGTCAGAGGTATCCGGCTGTTTGAGCATGACATCCAGGGCACGGCTGTCATAGCCTAAGGACATCAGGCAGACCGCTGTATTGTAGTCCTCCCCGTAGAACTCTTCCAGCATGGACAGCGCCTGCTTGTATTGCCTGTTCTCGATCAGGCTGACCGCGTGCATGTAGGTACTGTCGATGACCGGCATCACAATCGTATCCTGGATCATATCCCGGCGGTGGAGGTGGAAATTGAATTCCACACAGCGCAGCAGCGGATAATACCTTTCCCGGATGCGTTTGTAGTCGGAAGCATATTCGCGCAGGGCATGTTCCCGGCTGTCGGGATTCTTCGTCTCTTTCAGGATACGTAAAATGCCGGCCTTGTTTGCCAGGCTGTCATCTGAAAGGACCAGTTCACGCAGTCTGTCCCAATCCTCACCGGTCCAGCGGGGACGGAAAAGCGTATCGACCCCTTCCCGGTCTTCCGTACGTGCGGCAAGGTATTTCTTCAGCTCCAGCGCACGTTCCCTGGAAAGGAAAAGGTTCATTTCGGAACTGCCCTCGGGGGATGAAGTGGCCGTCATGCGGATGCTGTCTATGAGGAACTCTCCCGTATAATTGATTCCACGGATGGTCTCGAACACCTTGTCGATCTCAGCCTTGTTGTTCCCGGTCTTTTCATCGAACCCGGTACTTCCGCTCTTATAGGTCACATAGGCCCGCAGGCTGACTTCATCCTTCCGGGTAATGATCTTCTTCCTGTAACGCGGCGTGCGGTCAAGGAACTGCACCATGCTGGAGATATAATAGGTGATCGTGTCCGATGGCGGAAGCTGGGTCCGTACCTCGTCCCTGGAGAGGATCTGTCCGTCAAGCGTCAGCTCTATCTTCTTCGTGTTTTCGGTGGCGGGAAGCTCCTGCTTGTAATAATACACGAAGCTGTTGCCTTGCTTGATGACCGTATCCAGGCGTGCGGGCTCATAAGGAAACCGCACATACTTTTCATAGACCTCACCGGCCTGCTCCTTTCTTTTCTGGTTCTCGGCTATCTTCTTGTAATCGGTAAAGCGTTCCGTTATGGCCGCCGAATCTTCCGGGGTGATGCTTCTCGTGCGGATTTTATAATTACCTTCGGCAAACATCTTCCATTTGGAAGGAATGTATTTGCCGTCTATTTCCCGGCGCATCCAATAGGCGGGAAGGTACTCCAGGATGGAATTGTATCCGGCAATGGCCTGCCGGTTACGTTCCATCTTGTAGTTGAACAGTGCGAACCGGGCATTGGTCTTGTCTGACCAGTCGATCCAGCGCTCCTTGGCGATGACCTCGTGCTTCCAGGCCTGGAAGTATTCCTCCTCCAGCTCGGCCAGTGCCTTCTTGTAGCCTTTGCTGTCGAGCAGTTTCTGCATATACAGGCTGTCGGGTATGATGGAGTTCATAAAGGCCCGGTAACGCATGTACCCTTTTTCCTGCATTTTGGCAAAGTCGGCCCCTGAAAGGAAGATCTTGTCCAGGTACAGGGTGTCGGACGGTTTATAGGCTACGGGAGTGAGCTGGACCTGCCACTTGTTGTTGATCAGCTCACCGGGAACCGTTACGAGAAAGTCCAGGTTGATCTTTCCGTTTCTCTCGGCTACCTGTTTGCTTTTTGCCATGACAGTAACTTCCGAGAGTTCGATAAGGGTCATATTTTCGCCCGTGACACTGTCATGGGATACCTGTTTGACCAGGTGTTCTTCACCTTTGTCATCCGTCCAGGCAATTTGACCGGGCAGCTGTTTGCCGGTATCCGCAACCGTCTCCTTCATCTGCGGCTGAGAGATACGTACGCGTGCCAGACGGCGCTCTGTGGTGCATGAAATCAGTAATCCGCAGAAAACAAAGGGTATGATACGTCTCGTCTTTCTCATTTTCTTAAAAGTTAGAACAGGTACACCAGATTCACCGCTGCACGGGTGGGAAGGAAATGCCAGCCATAATTTTTGGATACAAGGTCGCCACAGCGCTTACACAGGTACTTGTCATGGGCCAGCCATACCGCACCGGCACCGACTTCCCACTCAACGTTCCAGTGCGTACTGAGCTGGTAGGCTTTGCCTATGCTCACGCCCACACCGTAGCCTTCACCTTCATAGCGGTACCTGCTGCCGAACAGGTTGCCCACACTGTATGTACCGGCGGTGCCGTGCATGCCGATAAATGGCCCCATATAGCTCTCGAGCAGCCAGTAACGTACACCGGGAGAGGTGTACAGGTTACGGAACTGCCGGTTCTTGCTGAAGCGGAACGGGTTATACTGCACGGGCAGGTGAAGCGACCATTTACGCCCCAGGGTCATGGATGCCTCCAGGTTCAGGTTGGTCGTAGCCAGACCCAGGACGTTGGTACGCAGGGAATAGGACTGGGCCGATACCCCTAAGGCAAAGGCAAGCAGGCTTCCCAAAAGAAATGATCTCTTTTTCATGCCGGCTGTTCCTCCTTTTGCTTAATGACAGTCACCTCCCAGGCTGTCAGCGTATTGAACCAGCGGTTCTCCCACTGGCGGGCGGAGATGTCAAATTTGACGTGTACGGTCATACCTACCTCGACGGCGTACCGCTCGATGTTGGCGTTCATCAGCTGCAGGCATACGCTCTGCGGTTTGCTCTCTTCTGTCTCCAGAACGAATTCCCGGCTTTTCCATTCATTGCCGGTAGTCTTGCCGATCCCGTCCTTGACGGGAAGTACGGCGATGATTTTTCCTCGTATTTCCATTTTTATCAATATTGGGTTTTTAATGGTCTGTTTATTTTCGCACTCCCTCCGGCAGGCTGTCACAGCTTACCGCAGGGCTGCGAAAAGGAAAGGATACACCCTGACTGTTTTATTTGAGATGAAAGAATGAATGTGTCACTTTAAACAGGGGGATCCTGATTCTATATATTACTGGTTTTTAGACCGCTGTTTTATATTTGGCCGGCACGCCTATTCTTTCCATACGGCCAGAAAACGCCTGTACCGCTCCCGGGACCTTTCCGGCTTCTTCATTTAATTCGGCATACAGGCCGGCTTTAAGATTATCCGGTGGAATATCCTCTTTTTATCAGGCATGACCGGACCTGTCCTGCCCCGATTGGCTTGCCTATCGCTGTCGCGGGGTTTCTTCGGGTTCTTATCCGTGTATATATAATGTAGGGCAGAACGACAGTTAAACCGCCTATGCAGCCACAAATGATGGTTTCTATGATATTCATCTTTTTATTTATTAATTAACTTCATGTATGTAATTTATAATCTATATTTGTATCCTAATATTTAATGTTTTTGTCAGCTTGGTCTGGGAAGATAAAGCTATGTATTGTTTGTTTTGTTTGTGTAGTCTCCGGTTGTTAAGCGTAATGGCCGGAGATTTTTCTGTGTTTATTTTATTCATATTTTTCACATTCATATTTTGCTTCTCTGATTTCTTTTTCATATCAGGAACACCAATAGTAGGGCTGATATAAATCCGGTGAACTTACACGTATCACATAAATGGATTTGAATCATTCCTTATCAGTTTCTATCCTTGGTACAAAGCAGGTATGTGCCATAAACGAAAGGAAAACATATACTCAGTAAGAGGAGTATCCGGCTTCCTATGGAAGGGGTGGAGGACAGGAACTCCGCTCTTGCGGCGAGTCCGCAAAGGTGTGCTGTCCCCTGTACCCAAAAAAATATTCCCAAGAATTTACGGCTCATAATCATCTTATAAAAGAGGCTGTTTCCCTTCTTCCGGGGGATGCCCTTGTTTTTGTCACAATCTTGTTCCTTCATTTTTTCAATCATTTGTTTTTTCTTTCCGGAGGAAACAGAGATATTTTCTCAGGATATAACCGCAGTTCTTTGACAGGCGCAGGCGGAAGGTCTCCTCACAGGGAAGCACCTCCAGTGTTACCACTACGGGTGAGTCCTGCCAGGTGATCTTGGGGAATACCTCCCGGAGTGCCCCTTGGGAAACCTGCAGGGCCTCCTCCCCGTTCCAGATCCCCGCATCCCTTTCGGGCTTGTAGGTAAAAAGATGCCCCGTGCCGGCATAGTCCACGGCATACCAGTATGTGCCCTTCATTCTTTACCTCCTGTCTTTTCCCCGAGAAAGAAACCGCTTCCTTCTCCCAGAAGGTTTCTTACTTTCGTAATCGAAATAATACATACCAGGGTATCCGGCTTTCCTTTCACGTGGATGGTCCATTGGATCTCCCGGTTGCCTACCGCATCCAGATGCAAGGATTGTGTACGTGGATACTTGGCGTCAAGTTCCTCAATCCGGCAGTGGAGTTCCTCTTTCAGGTCATCCAGAACCTCCCTGTTCTTTATCAGGCTGTCCTTAAGCTTCAGGACATATTCCTGGAGCTCGCTTCCCTTCCGGTTCACCGATGTATAGATCTGTATGGAGTGTATGAAATACATATGGCTGTTATTTAATGGGTTCCTGTCTTTTATCCTGTATCTCCATTCTCCGCGTGATACGTCTACGGTTTATATGTCTCAGACAGGCCGTTAGTAACATGAGGGCTATGATTACCATAATTCCGACCGGTACAAGAGGGGATCGTTCCAGATTAAACGCAAAGGGTGCCGCCAATATTCCGATAGCCAAAAAGATAGAAACTACAAACAGAAGTGGCCAAAAGATGGAATTCTCGGGCCTTTCCTTTTGGATCATTCCCTCTATAAACCCGTTCCGAAGATACTTTCCGGCAGGCAGCATTTCCTCAAATTGGATGGACCGGGTGTACCAGCATCGCAGTTCGCCTCCTGAGACTGTCTTGAAAAAGCAGACTACACTCCCCACAAAAGGGGTATCACCATTAAAGGAGACATGAAATGTGATGACTACGTTCCGTAGCACCTGGTTCATTTGGGAGATTGTATCGGAGCACTCCCGGCTTTTTGCTTCCAGAAAAGAGCGGAAGTCGGGGGTTGACAGTGCGTACTCCCAAATATTCCGGCTTACTTTCCGGGAGAAAATGTGCACTTTCGTTTTACCGGCGGGCATGTCTTTCTCGTGGTATGTGTAAACTGTCTGTATGTTATATGTAATTTCCATTTCTGTCATTTTATGCATTATTCTATTTCTTCGCCCCATAACTCCACGTCAGTAGGGGCATGTTTGATTTGGTATCCGAACCATAACATGTCCAGGATATACAAGGCGATAAGCGGTATCCATGCTGTCATTGCCTGTCTCCTCCGCTTATTTGCCTGTTCAGGTTGATGTTACGTCCGTCACCCATTCCGGAGCTATAAGCCGAATAGTCGGTCTTGGCCTTTCTTGGCTGCACTTTGGAAGGACTTGTCCCGATTGTTTCCAGGTATCTCTCGATAAGGGCATTATGACAATGTACCAGGGCGGTCTCATGTACTTCTTCCGCCGAAGTGCTTCGCATCGCTTCAAACTGCCCTCTTAGTCCCGGTGTCACGCCTTCGAGGTACGAACGTATATACTCCTTCCTGTACTTCTCGGTACGGTAATATCCCCGTTTGATCGATACATACTCCATGTGCCTTTTATCTGCCAACCGGCGGAAAGTGGTGCGTAGATAATCATACAGCACGGTTACGGCTGCAATATTCTCCTGCGTACCCACAATCAGCATGTCGGTGGTTCCTCGGTAACGGAGCATCCGGCAGTAATTGTATTCGCACAATACGCGCAACAGGTCACGTTTCCAGTAGTTGCCGAAGCTGTCCTTATAGCTGATCGCTCCGGATTCCCTGATTTCAAACACCGTCTCCGGCCGCTTTTCGTTCACGTCAAGCAGGGAAAGGTTATATTCCTTCAGAAGCCGGTTCACATGGGTGGCGGCAGCTTTGGCCTCGCCTTCCGAGGTGGTCGATTCCTTCAGGCGTACCAGTTTCCGGATACGTTCCAGGATCTTGTCCGGTATGTCATTTTCCTGTTTCATTATTCTGTTTTGTTATCGGTTCGTAAATCCGGCCGGTTAAATGTTCCGTTTGCCGGCTCTTCACATTTCCCGCCCGCTTGCCGGGCACTTGATTTTCTGCAAAAACTCGTTGAAGTCATTGCATGACGGATACAGGCGTTCCGCCTCGTTCACCAATACCGTGTCCTTGGGAAGGAAATGCCGCATCTTTCTCAGGGCCTCGCGTCCCGGAGCATCGTTATCCAGGAAAGCGTGTACCTTTTCATACCTTGAAAGAAAATCCTTTGACCGCTCAACGATGGAGGTGGAATTCAGAACGCACAGGTCCAGCTTTCCCAGTGCCGGCATCTGGGGATGATCCTTCGCGTATTGCTTGAAACTCAGCAGGTCGAAGAAACCTTCAAAAACGGCACAGGACCTGTTGCCTGCGGCCAGACCGGTAATATCCTTGGCGGTGGCACATCCCTTGAACATGCTGTTACGCAGTTCGAAACCTCCGTGGTCGTTGGCGAAGCCCAGCGCGTATTTCTCGCGGGGATTCTTCTCGAAGCAGTAATGCACCTCCACGCAGTGTTCACGGACGATATCCGCGTCGATGCCCCGTGAAGCGGCATAGTCAAGCAGGTGCCCGTTTTCCACCGGAATGATTTTCAGGAGAGTCATCCCGGAGGCTTTCTGTACCGTTACCGGCCTTGGCTGCGGAATCATGCCGGAGGAAAAGCCCAGTTCTTCGATCTCTTTCATTGCCTGTGGGAAAGAGCAGTTCTGGATGCGCATGACCAGATCCACGACCCTGCCGTGGCTGCTGTCTCCGAAGTCATACCACCGGTTCTCGTTCCTGAAAACCTTGAAGCTCGGAGAGCTGTCGCAGCGGAAAGGGGAGCGGTACATGTCGTATCCCCCGTACCGCCGGGAAGGTTCGTAACCGTAGCGGGAAAGAATAGCTTCCAAGGGGATTGAATTGGCTTCCTGTGATGTCATGGCTTATATTTCGTTAGGTTTCAACAAGTTTAAGTTCAAATGTTTATGCCGGTACAGCCCTTCGCATCCGACTCAGGAGGAACATGGTGGGGCTTTTGATCTTTTTGTTTCCCCAGGTCTCCTTCAAGGCTGTATCCAGCACCAAGGGTGCAACGGAGGCAAGCTGGAGGATTTCCTGCTGGTCCTTCACCGGAACGCCCAGGAGCTCGAGGGTTTTACGCCGGGTGCGCAGGATCTCCTCCTGTTGCCTGGCACGCTCTTCAGTTCCGTGTTCGGCATTATACTTGGCTATATAGTTCTTAATCAGGGGATACAGGTAATTTTCCTTGGTCAGTTGGAAATTGCTTTGCTCCATGTCAGAGATCGCCTTTTCGATAGGGAAATCCGGATAACGGCTTTTCAGGAGCCGTACCCATTGAATGATGTTGGAATCCACGCCCAGATATTGGAGCTTCCCTGAAAGAGAATTTCTCTCCTCCTCCCTCTCCGGAGTGTAGCCGGACTCTCCGGAGGGGTTTGGGGAGGATATATTTTCTTTTCTTTTATTTTGTGATCTATTTTCGCGAATTATTCCCGATTCTTCGCGAACTACCCCGGCGGCGCTTTCCGGTTCTTGCAGCCTGCGTTTAAAATCCGCAATGGCTTGCATCAGTTCCGTATCCTTCTCTTTTTCGCCACTCCGCGCGGGTTCCGTAACAGGTGCCGTATGGGTGGCGGGACAGGGAGCGGCAACCTGCGAGGAAGAGGTGACGGCCGGGGCAGCCGCGTTCAAAAGCAGGTAGTCATCCGCGATGGAAGGCTTGCGGTGGATCGACTTGCAGATGCCCATATACCTGTTCTGTATCTCCTCGCTGGTGAGGACCTGACGGCTCCGCCAAAGTCCTTTGTCGAAAAGCCCCAGCTCGGCGCAATAGTCGACAATACCCGCGATGCGTTGCTCGTCCATGCGGGAATAGTCCGAGACGTCGAACAGGCCGTCGGAGTCCATGATCATGTAATAGCCTTCCACGCGGTGGATCTCGTTCACGATGAAATGGAACACGGCCCAGCCCTCCATGCCGAATTTATTTTTGAGTCTCTTGACTTTGGGGTCATAAAAATGATCGGTATCGAACCCGTAATAGGTGAAACCTTTTTTAGCTGTTCTTGGCATAAACTTATGTATTTATTAGTGGATAATAACCTTATGAATCAACTGGCCGAAAGAGCGAACTCCTCCTGGATGTAGCCCATGCCGCATAACTTGAGGTAGTCCTGCTGGATGGCGGCCGAAGTCAGTACTCCGTGCTTCCTGTACAGTTCGTCATTGAACAGACCGACCTGTACGCAACCGTCCACGATCCGGATAATGTCTTCCAAAGAGGCGTTCCAGTAAGAGGCAACCGCACGCGCGGTCTCCTCACACCAGGGAAGGAAATACTCCCCCTTGTAGAGGGCCTCACTCACCAGATAACGGTAGATGCTGTATCCACCGAATCCGTAATTACGCGTCAGTCTCCTGACTTTCATATCAGAAAATTGCGAAGTGCTGATCTCATAAGAGGGACGGACCTCGCGCCCATGCCGCTGGGCATGCCCCGAAAGAGAGCGGCAGGTACCGGTTTGACGTTGGGTATTCATATATTTAGTTTTAATTATTGTTTCTCTCCATGAAATAAGAGGATAGCCCTCTGTATTTTCAATAGCCATTCAGGAAGGTTGGTTTTTGCGTCTGCTCATCCATTTTTTTATCTGCTTTCTGAGTGTTCAGGCCCAATATCCGCCGAAACGGTTGTGCCCTGTTACTACCTCTGATTTCAGTTGTCGGCGACGAAACTTGTTGATTGAACGTTTCGCGTGCTTCCTGCCTGATGGACTGCAATGTTTCTTATCAAGTCGGCCTGGCGACAATGGCAAATGCCTATTCCGGTATGTGATTCTTTCATTAATCGCTTTTTTTATCACATTTATTAATCGGAATCCTCACTTCTTTCCCATACCACGAACACCAATAGTAAGGCTGAAACAGATTAGGTGAATGTGTACAATACTTACACATCTCACATAAATGGATCTGAGTCATTTCTATTCGGTTAGGAATTAAGTTTTGATAAAATAAAATCAGCTAATTCTTGTGTCTCTTTTTCGGTTTCTTGTTTTTGAACTTGACAAATGAACCTCTTTATATTAAAGAACCGGCCATCAGATGAACCTTCAATAATATAAGTGCCTTTACGATCTGTCTCTTTTACAAATTTTGTTTTCATTTCTGTACTGATTTACTTTAAATTATCCTTGTACTCTGTGAGTAATTCTCTCGTTTTATCAGACATTATTTCTGTTTTAAGAATACCCTCAATCTCTTTCTTTTCAACGCCAGCAGCTTTGAGTTGCGCATTTGCTGTCACGTCAAAGTCACGTTGTATTTGCGCTAATTCATCCGTATAGGATAAAAAGCAGTTCCACCATCCTTTATCGAATTGCTTCATTTCTGATCAGTTATGAATTAAATTTTTCTTCCATATCTTCATAATCTATGCAGTTTATGGGAATACATAAATCAGGTTCTTCTAATTTGATGTCAGGTCCATAACATTCTATCTTTTTAGCACAATTAATACAGAGATATTCTTCATTTTCCATAATGTTCCTTTCTATACTGTTATTAGCTAAATTTGACTCATAGTTTCCGCGAACTCTTTCTCAAAATCAAGCGATTCCCCGGAAATATTTGCAAGAGTGGCTCTAAGCATAAAGTTGCGAAAGGCAATTTGACATTTTTCTTTTGTTTCCTGCTTTACCATCTCGGCAGCTTCTAAGGCGTGTTTTTGAGAAATAACGCCGATATACTCGTAGTAACCACCTGCTACGTCTGTGCGCTCTGCAATATATTGCTGCACTGCTTCTGATATTGTTATTTTACTCATATCTAATCTGTTATTCGTTAATCTTTGGATGGGTTAATATCATCTCCATTCTCTTCAAGTATCTCTGTAATCAAGGACTGAATATCAGTTCCAAGAGTCTTATAACATGCAATCTGTTCTTTTACAGTACCATTGCCCTCAAGTGACGTTTTTTTGAAGCCACCAGAAAGAATATAAATTAATGTATCTAAATCACTTAACAGAGTCCTAAGTTCATTTACCTTATCTTTCATAATGTTCCTTCCTTCAAGTTTAGAGGATTATTTCACAATCGGATTCAATAAGAAAAAAGATCTCTTTCGTGTCTTTATAAACTCTACGTTTCGCACCAAGAGCTTTCAATTTCTTATGCGAGATTACCACTCTGGCATCTTCAACTGAATCTATACCGTCAATGCAGGTATGAATCTTAAGATTCTTTTGGGTTACCATCCAGGCCATATTTATCCTTTATTTCTGATCAACTTATGATGTTTGCTATATTAAAGATGTGTACACGAAGATTCGGGTTCCGTCATAAACGACAGGACCGGAATGGAAGATGATGCTTCTTCCGGATGAATTGCACGTAATTGTGTACAGTCTTATCACAGACTGTTGGAAAATCAGGATAATGTTCTTTTAAATAGTCGTGGACACGGCTGCTTGAAATAGAAGGAAAACTGATAAGTAAAGATAGGATGTTCCGTTCGTAGTTCTGGAGTTTATATCTGTTTCCCTCTTGGGGCTGACACTCCCGGACGAGTTCATCTGAAGTTAAAGATTGCAGATGTCTCACCGTATCGCGGGAAACACCAAGACGCTCTGCCGTTCTTGTGATATTGATACCTCGAGAACGAAGATCAACAATATTACTCCATAAAGTGTATTTTTTCCTTAAAATTTCGGTATCCATGATCTACTAAATAGATTTTGCATATGGGACATCCAACTATGCAAGAAAATGATACCGCTAAATTAACGCCTACAATAATTAGAAACATAGCGATAAAAGTATTAAATTTATAGTGCTGAATTATAACATTTAAACGATTACCACTATGTTTCCAGAGTCTAAAGTTACAGAGATTTATTGTATGGCCGATGATTTTTGCAAGGAATTTACATTGCAACAGGAAAAATATATGATTAAGGATAAGAAGACCATGCATCGTAACAAACCCAACTGTATGAGTGATGCAGAGATTATGGTTATTCTAATCCTGTTTCACTCCGGTGGTTTCCGTTGTTTCAAGCATTACTACAAGGAGTATGTCTGTAAACATCTGAAACACCTTTTTCCTCGTCAGGTTTCTTATAACCGTTTTGTGGAACTGGAGAAGGAAGTATTGCTTCCCATGACCATATTCATCAAAAAAGTACTGCTGGGAACTTGTACCGGCATCAGTTTCGTTGATTCCACTCCCTTATGTGTATGTCGTAACCAAAGAATCTTGATTCATAAGACATTTGAAGGGCTTGCCGAGCGTGGAAGATGTTCTATGGGATGGTTCTTCGGATTCAAGCTGCATCTGATAATCAATGACAAAGGAGAGATCCTCAATTTCATGTTCACGCCTGGAAACGTGGATGACCGGGAACCGTTGAAACAGGGTAAGTTTCTGGAAAACATCAAAGGAAAACTATGTGCAGACAAGGGATATATAGATCAGGCTCTGTTTGAAAACCTTTTCCTTAATGGCATACAGCTTGTTACTAAAGTTAAAAATAATATGAGGAACTCACTGATGAGTATTGCCGACAAGATTTTGCTAAGAAAAAAAGCCTTGATTGAAACGGTCAATGACGAACTGAAGAACATCGCACAGATTGAACACTCAAGACATAGTTCATTCAGTAACTTTATAGCCAACTCCTTGTCGGCTATCGCGGCATACTGCTTTTTTGAAAAGAAGCCCGCCATTGACGTAAATTTTGTCAATGACGGACAGCTTGCTATTTTTTGATTTTATTTCGAACTCACGTTAAATAGGTAGATAGAGGATTTCATTTGAGGACGATATATAGAAGTAAAATTACATGGTTAATAATTAGGTATTTCACTGAATGTCAGCCTATTTTATAGCCTTTTCTTTGTTATAAACTAAAAAATGATTATGCGTATTCTAACTTATGAATTGTAATATCCTAAAAAAGTTTTTGTAGATTTGCAATAAATAAACTATCGTTCAACAGATTATGCCATGAATAATGAAAAAATAATAGCTAAAAGTAATATCGCTAATAAAATTAGGAACACAAGTTTATCCCGAAAACAGGGATTGATGCCTCTGTTTGAATTGATAAGTAATTCTATACATTCTATTTTTGAACGTAGAAAGGCACATTTGCTGGGTGACGATGAAAGTGGAAAGATTCTAATTACTTTAATAAGAAATGGACAGCCTGAGACTTTAGCTTCTATTCCTGATAATGACGATTATCCAATAAAAGACATTATTGTGGAAGATAATGGAATTGGACTTAATGAAGATAATTTAATTTCCTTTACAGAAGCTGATTCTGATCACAAATTAGAAATTGGCGGAAAGGGGGTGGGACGTTTTGTTTGTCTGAAAGCATTTAAGTGGTTGGAAATTGTTAGTACCTTCTCTGAAAATGGAATATTCAAACAGAGAGGATTATCTCTTAAAAACACAAAACAAGGGTTTGAAAATTACCAGGAAACCGATGCGACTATTCACAGATATCAAACAATATGTACTTTACATGACTTTGCATTGGAGTTCCAGAGAAATACTACAAAAAAAATAATTGAAATAGCAGATGCCATTATTACCCATTTTCAGTTATATTTTATAACTAATCAAATGCCACATATCGTTATTCGAAATCAAAATAATGATCAGATAGACCTAAACAATAGATATGCCGGTTCATTTAGAAACAAAGTTCAAGACGATGAATTTGTAATAGGAGATGATGTTTTTAAAGTTTATTTGTCAGAATCAAACTCTTCAAAAAGCCATAGGTTACACTTTTGTGCCCACAATAGAAGTGTAATAGAAGAGTGGTTAGGGAAAAAAATTATTGAATTAGGTAAAAAACCGATATCGGATAATGGCACTGAACCTTTTTATTATGCTGCCTTTATTGTTAGTGATTTATTAGATAACTCTGTAAATAATGAAAGAACGAACTTTGACTTTCCAATAAATGAAGCGGAAGATGAAGATAGTGATGAAATCTTTGATTCTACAGAAATTTCTTTATCGAAAATACGACGCCATGCAATAAAAACGATTGAAAACCTGATTTCAGATTATATAAATGAGGTCAGAACTTTGAAAGTAGAAACATATCGTACAGTGATAGAGGCTGAATTACCTCAATATAGAGCTGTATTAAATAGAAAAACTGAGAATATTAAGAAACTGCAAGCTGGTTTGTCTAAACAAAGCTTAGATATAGAGTTATATAAGATAGAATCAGAATGGAAAACAGAAGTTAAAAAACAAGGAATTGAACTGATTGAAAAGAAAAAAGACATTACAAATTTGGATGAGTATCATAAACTATACGAAGGATATCTAACAGAACTCAATGATATTGGTCAATCGGAATTAGCCAGGTATATAATCCATAGAAAATCAGTTATTGATTTATTAGATTTTCTAATTAGTAAAGAAGGAGATCATGATAAATATGCCAATGAAGATCTTGTTCATAGTCTTTTTTTTCCTATTCGGACTACCTCTGATATTATCCCATATAACAAACAGAATTTGTGGATGATTGACGAAAAATTGTCATATCATACATATTTAGCATCTGATAAAACTTTCAATGCCATGGAAAATATAGAAGTTTCAGAAAATCCTGATGACAGACCGGATATGTTGATATTCTCTAATGCTTTTGCTTTTGCGACAGAAAAGGAAGCTCCTTATAATGCAATTACTATAATCGAATTTAAAAAGCCTGAAAGAAATAATTATATAGATAATGATGAAGCAAAAAATCCTATTGACCAAGTCGAACGTTATGTGGAGGACTTATTAGGAGGCAAAATTACTAACCGTAAAGGTAGAACTATTATTATAACAAAAGATACTCCTTTCTATATTTATATAATAAGTGATTTAACCCCAACATTGGTAAAGATTTTAGAGAGAAGAGATTTCTATAAAACTCCTGATGGACAAGGCTATTATACATTTAAATCCAGAAGATACAATGGATATATAGAAGTAATGTCTTTCGAAAAAGTAAAAAATGATGCAAGAAAGCGTAATCAAATATTATTTGATAAATTGGGACTTCCATTAGAAGTCAAATAAAGATATTAATATTTGTATTATAGTCTATAAGACAAGGGCACAAACGGCAGTCTGGATTTATCCAGGTGCCGTCCGTGTCTTTGTCTTTTTTTTATGGATCTTTGCGGCAAACTGCGGAAGTGAAGCTTGCGCAGCTTCCAGGGGGACCGCAATGTGCCATGGGGGAAGCGTTACGATATTTCTTGGGTATCCTTTGCCGGCATTATAATTTTCATGGACGGTACATGTCTTGCTTGTTGTAGCTGGTCGGGGACAATGTCACGATGCCAATTTTCCTTTATGTATTCGGTACCATGATGTTATCCCTTTTTAGTAAGATACTCCTTTTCGTACCGCTTTGTCAGTTCGATAACCTGCCTGCATACTTCTTCCAGTTTACGGGTTTCTTCGGCAAGTTTGTAGAGAAACGCAAGCGATTTCTTTTCTCCATAAATGGTATAAATGACCTTTACACATTGGTTATAGTTATTCCCGATACGGCGGAACTGCTGATAGAAAGCGGTGAGCTGGGCATAGTATTCCTGCGCTTCCTTGTTAATTTTCACCACCTTGAACTCTCAACCGAAGATACGGGCGAAGATAAATTCGGCCTTGTTCTTCATGCCGGACTGTTCGAACATAGTGAGAAACTTCTCGTTCTCACTGTCATTGAGACAAAGGTAGTAGCGGTGCGTACGCGGGTCTGCCAGCACCTTGCGCCCTGCGGCGTTACGGATTCTTGTTTCATCTTTCATAACATGAAAATTTTAAAAGGTTCGACTTGGGAGAACCTTTGCCTCCGAAAGACCTTTCGGGCGAGACTTTCAGTGGGTAGAAATATTTTCAACCGCTGAAAGTACACCTCGCTGTATGCTGACGCATATTAAAATCCGGCTGTGCCGGATTAAAGGTCTGAAGGATTGTCTTACGTTCTCTGCCGAGAACGGGCTGCGTTCTCCCGGCGACAAAGGTAGGGAGTTTTTTCTATCCGCACATTATGGCGGGCCAATGAATGACTTTGAAATCAGGGAATACTTTATGGATACTCTTTTAAGGCTTATTTATAGCCGGACAGTTATTCAATTATCCGTTTGAATAAGTAAATGGTCTGGTATTTGAATTGCTGTTCAGGCAATTATTAAGATAGCTACCCGAATAAGCAGGCAAATATCCGGCCGAATGGATATATGATTATATGGATATGTGGGCTGCCGTTTGAATATGCACATAGCTACATAGCTATTTAGCTATGTAGCTGAATAGATAGATAGCTATATAGCTAACCGGATAAACAGACAACAGAACGGATAACTGAAAAAATAAACGGCTATTCATCTGGTTATCAATAAATCTTTTATTATCGTATTAGTGGAAAAATACTATAAGAATTATCTGATTTTTTAAGAGAGAGTATTCAGGTGTGGAGTGTGGCAGGTCATTCCACCGGCTCGCCGCCATAGTGAAGGCGGCAGATGTCTTCGTGGATTTCACACATGATATGCATCTGCATCCGCTTGCTGATATGGCGGCTTTGGGAACGCATGAACAGACGGTTCTCTATCAGACTGCAAAACTTCGTACCCTCCCTGCCTACAATGCAGACAATCTGATTCTCAAGGAAAAAATCCCTGTCGGTGGAATACTCCACATTAGGGGCTGTTCTTATATACTTCATATACCGGTATTTTAAAAGGTTTTACGGTGGCGGTGTGGGTGGGGTCATCCGGCCCTGCCCTCTGTTCCCTTGGGGGCGGTGAAAAAGATGCGCCGGATGTTGTTTCCGGCACATGGTCATTCTTATCAGGGAAACAGTTCATTGACATTCTTTCCCGACAATCGGACAAGCAGACTTTCGTATTTGTCGTATTGCTTGTTGAATTCATCTTGATACTTGATACAGTATGTCCCGTTTTGGGTCATGAGTTGTTCGGGCAGTTTCCCGTATTTGTCTATCAGTTCCTTCTCTGCAAGAGAACATGCACATTCTTTGATTATGCATAAAATATCTTCTTTGTCCATAATGTTTGAGGATATTGTATTGGAAAAAGAGGGGGGAAAGGGAATTTTCCCTCCCCCCCCGGTTCTTATTCAAGCGGCTTTCTCGTTATTAGGTACGTGGCAGTCCGTCTGCTTTTCCGCTTTCTTGGCTGCTTTCTTTTCCGCTTTCTTCATTTCCTTTATCCTTTCCTCCAAACGTTCATGCCGTTTCTGATATTCCTCCTCGTGGGTGGCTCTGGCAAGTCCGTACCGGTCGGGGAAGTGCATGTTTGCGAAGTCCCTCAACAGCTTGGATGCGTTGTTGTCTCCGTAGCCGTTCTCACAAAGGAAGTGGCTGATGAAGTCCCGTTTGATTACCGTCTTTTGTGCGTCCGTCAATTGGGCAACGATTTTCATCCGCTGTTTCTCGTCCAATGCGAAAGGCTGGTCCTTGATGCCGAAAAGCGGGAAATGTCTCCTTTGAAGTTGGGCAAGCATGGCGAAATAAACCATACCGTCCTCGTACTGCGTGAACGGGCTTTCGGGATAGTCGTTCTCACGGACAATCTTCTTCGTGTCGGCAACGGTCTTTTCGATGGAAAGCTGTTTGAAACGCTTGTCCCTTTCCTGCAATGTCCCGATAGTGACGGGGGCGGTTTCCTTCCTGTTTATCTCCACGTAACAGAGTTCGGGTTCTGTCTGTCCTACCCTTACATAGGTCTTTATCCTGCCTTCCTCCTTCATGCGGCCAAGTTCCTCCACCTTTCGGGCGTATTCCTCGTTTCTGCGCTCAAATGTCTGCACCGCCTGTTCGTACTCTTTCGTTTGGGTGAACTGCTCTTTCTTCGGTGCTTCGGGTGCTTTGGGGAATTCCCTTGCCGATACGTTGTAGTCAAGTTCCTTGATTTCATGCCCTTTCTTGTCCAATTTCTGTAGTGCCATATCGTTACGGCTTCCGTAGTAAGGGCGTGCGACAACCAATTTCGGATCGGATTTCAAAAGTTTCTCCGTCTCTTTTGCCACATGGGCGGCATTCTTGGCTTCCAGACACTTGCGGTTGGTACAGTGTCCGCATCCGTTATGTTCGGCAAAGAGATTGTAATTGGCTGCGTTGTGTACGCATGCCTTGCATTCCGTCTTGTCGAACTTGTATTGCTCAAGGTCGGTGGTATAGTATTTCTCAAAGTACCTTTTGAAGAGATTCAGTGTATATCCCGTCCAGTCCTCACCGTTACCCTCTTTGAGGTGCTTCTCGTAAACGTCCTTTTGGATATCGGGTTCATAGGTGCTTATTTCCTCGGCTACGCTGATAGTGATTGTTTCATTATCCAACAATTCACCGATAGGCGCATAGAGTTCGTTCAGTTTCAATCGGGTATAGATATACTTCTCGCTTCGTCCGAAACGTCCCGCCAAAGAATAAATATCATACCGTCCCTTTTCAAGCAACCGCTTGAAGGCTCTCGCTTCTTCGGTGGGGCGTACCTGCTCACGCTGCAAATTCTCGCTTAACGACATGTCTTCCGCTTCATCGTCCGTTACATTATTATATACGGCTGCCTTTATGGTCTTTGCTCCTGCAAGCAGTGAGGCACGGTAACGGCGTTCGCCGTAAATGATTTCATAACCGCCCTCAGTGCGTGGGCGTACCGCAATGGCCTGCAAGACTCCCACTTCCCGAATGCTTTCCGCAAGTTCCTGCAATGATGCGTCATTGAACGTCTTGCGGTGGTTGTCCCTGCTTGGGTGTACGGTGGCAATGTCAAGGTCTGTCTCGGCTGTGGCCGTTGCAAGCGGTGTCTTGAACGTGGCCTGTTGCGGTGCTTCTTCCGTAGCCGTGGGCACGTCCTGCGGTGTGAGTAGCGTCATCGGCTTCGGGATGATTGCCAAAGCGGTCACCTTTACTGCATTTTCTTTCTCTGATTTCTGTACGCTGTTCTTCTGTACTTTCTTGTTCGTCTTCATAATGATAAGTTTTTGAATGTTGATAATTAATTGAATTGCCGTTTGATAGGCGGGCGGATTGTTCCGCCCTGCCGTTCATGCTGTCATACGCGGATGCACGTGGCGAGTGCTTCCCTTACTTTCTGCTCCTGCTTCTTGGAATATATCCACCCTGCACGCCTTTCGCCCTTATAGGTGAGGTTCGCACGGAACAGACCGTTCAAGCCTTTCAGAACGTCCTTTATCGGCTTGGTGTCACCGAATACGGCAATCGCCTTCTCGCTGTATTCCACGATTTCAAGACTGAGGGCTGAAAGGTCTGCGGTTGCTGTCGGCTGTTGCGCTTCGTTTTCCCTCTGCGGTGCTTTCATGCAAAGGTTGGCTTCATCCCCTGCGGTATGCGCATACCGTTCTATGAACTTTTCAAGGTCACAGATAGGCTCTTTCTCAACCGTCCAGCCGCTGTACTTGTGTTTGCCCAAATACATGCCGTCCCCCATGCTGTAATTTTCACGGTGTTCGTAATCTGCGTTATATTCCGCTAAGTAGGCCGTTCCCTCGAAATTGGCGGCATGCTTGCGCATTTCCGAAAAGAGGTTGCGTGTATGCTTGGAAAAGCCTAAAATGACGGTTCTTGCTATACTGTAGTCGTAATAGTCC
>QWCE01000539.1_pt1 | contig 70960 bp, 55 predicted proteins | sample 1972531 | NCBI WGS metagenome assembly QWCE01 (sample SAMN09866716, study PRJNA288562) | Human gut metagenome isolate term4_stool, whole genome shotgun sequencing...
GCGCGATAGAACGTCCGATGGTTATCCGCCCCATAATCGGTGCCTTGCCCGACTTGTCCAGTCCGCTCTTTTTGAGGTAGAGCAACACCTTCATTTTTTCTGTTTTCATACGCTTTGATATTTTGTGGCAAAAATACCAATTTCAAAGCGTTCATCACTTATGCAGAAAACTGCCGACCGTAGCAACAGCCACACGAGCGAAAATAATTCAGTTACCGAACATTGCTCCATCGTTACCTATGACGAATTCGGGTAACGCTCTGGTAACTGAACTTCTGCCTAAATCTGCATATTATAACTCTTTTTGAAAAGAGCACTTCTATGCAAATTATTCCGTTTTCTGCTCATTATCAGTCTGTTTACACCAACTTCGATATTTCTTCATTTTCATTGATTAGTTGCACGATAAAAGCTCACCTATTGCACGATAAAAGCTTACCTATTGCCGGTAGATGGATATCATGCTGAACAGCAGATGGTTACGAATGTGTCTCGGAAGTCGGCAGATTATTTTTCGCTTGCCTCGTATAAGTCGAGCTGACGGGTCATTTCCTGTCGGCCGACTTCAATGAGCTCTTGTGCCTTCTCGAAGTCGAACAGACCGTAAAGGTCCATCGGAATCTCGGCGCAGATGTCAGGCGGCGTCAGTCGGATGGCCAGTTGCGTGTTGGCCTGTATGGTAAGGTTGGTCACCCGCAGCGCCATGCTCATGTAGTTCTCGGAGAACTGTACCTTGTGGAAAGGCAACTTGGCGCGGATGGTGCCCAACACGCCGTCGCTGCTTTGCTTTTTCTTCTGGTAGGCATCGTAAGGGCAGCTGTCGGGCCCGTTGACGTTCACGGCCACAAGCAAGTCGCCCGGCCGTCGGTGAACCCGGTCGAGTGGGAGGGTGTTGTGTACGCTCCCATCGACATCGATATGCCCGTTCTCACGCACTGGCTTGAAGAAGCAGGGGATGGAGATGGAGGCCCGTATGGCCGTTTGCAGCGGTCCGCTGGTGAACACCCGCTCGCGTCCGCTGACGATGTCGGAGGCGCAGCAGGCGAAAGGGATGGGCAGTTGCTCAATCCTGACGTTGCCAATCATCTGCCCCATGACCGCCAGCAGTTTCTCGCCGTTGGCCACATGGTCGAGTCCCATCGATATGTCCATCATGTTGATGATTTTCTTGCGGTTCAGTCCGAGCGCCATGACTTTGAACTCGCCGAGCTTTCCGTTTGCGAAGGCGCCTCCCACCAGCGCTCCCATCGATGTTCCGGCCACCGACGTGATGTTGTAGCCCCGCTCTTGCAGCACCTCTATGGCGCCGATGTGGGCATATCCCCTCGCTCCGCCGCCCGAAAGCACGAGCGCCACGTTCCTCGATGGCGGTCGGCGGTGTCGTTTGAGCAGTCGTCTGATGGTTGTGAAGATGGTCATATTGTTGTCGGTGAGCGATTCTTCAGTGTGTCTCCGTTGGCCGGTTTCCGTCAGTCGGTCAGCCTATGAGGAGCATTCCCACTTGGAAGATGACCGCACTTGCCAGCCATGCCAGTGCCGTTGTGTAGCAGGCGGCGAAGATGGCCCACTTCCAGCTTCCCGTCTCGCCCTTGATGGCCGCTATTACCGCCACGCATGGGAAGTAGAAGAGCACGAAAATGAGGAATGCGTAGGCCGTGAGCGTGGCCACGGGTCTTGCTTCGGCCATGCTGATGTTGTGCTGCCGAGCCACGTCGAGTGTCATCTGCCGTCTCAACAGTTCGTATTTTGCGTTGTCGTAGTTTTCGTCTTCCGTCACTTCGGCTACCGTTTCGTCGTTTGAGTAGAGCACTCCCAGCGTCGATGCCACAATTTCCTTCGCCCCGATGCCAGCCAGCAGTCCCACGTCGAGTTTCCAATTGAATCCCTGTGGCTCAAAGACGGGTTCCATGGCCTTGCCTATGCGTCCGATGTAGCTTTGCTCCTGTCGCTCGCGGGTGGTTGCCTGCGGATCGTCGGGAAGCGGAAAGTAGCCCAGTGCCCAGACAATGATCGATGCCACGAGGATGATGCCACCCATTTTGCGCAGGTATTGCTTTCCCTTCTCCCACGTATGGCGTGCGATGGCCTTTGCCGTGGGGAACCGGTAGGGTGGCAGTTCCATGACGAAGGGTGTGTCTTCGCCCTTGATGACGAACCGTGAGAACACCCAGCTGATGGCCATTCCCGTCATGATGCCTATGACATAGAGCGACAGCATGACAGGGGTGCGGTACTGGGCGGCGAAGAACGAGCCGATGATCATGATGTAGATGGGCAGTCTTGCCGAGCAACTCATCATCGGAAGGATGAGCATGGTGATGATTCGGCTGCGCTTACTCTCGATGGTCCGTGTGGACATGACGGCCGGGACGTTGCATCCGAAGCCCATGATGAGTGGTATGAACGACTTGCCGTGGAGCCCTATCTTGTGCATCAGTTTGTCCATGATGAACGCTGCGCGTGCCATGTAGCCACTGTCCTCCATGAACGATATGAAGAAGTAGAGTATCAGTATTTGCGGAAGGAAGACAATGACGGCTCCTACGCCACCGATGACGCCCTCGTTGAGCATCGATTTCACCGGCCCTTCGGGGATATAGGTCGTCACGGCTGTGCCAAGCCACGCCACTCCTGTTTCAATCCAGCTCTTTGGGTACTCTCCGAGCGTGAAGGTGGTGGTGAACATGATGTAGAGGATGAGGAAGAAGATGGGGAAACCCAAGTACCTGTTCGTCAGTAGGCTGTCAATCTTGTGCGTTGTCTGGTAAGTGTCCTTCTTTTTGCCCGTTGTGTATCCGGCTTCGGCCAGTGCTCCGTTGATGAATCCGTACTTGGCGTCCATGATGGCAGTCTCGCTGTCCTGTCCTGTTTCTTCTTTTACGCGCCGTGCAGCATCGTCGCGGTGTCGCATGATTTCTTTTGCGTCGGGGAATTGTGCCACAAGCTGCTCTACCTGATGGTCGTTTTCAAGCAGTTTGATGGCGAGGTATCGTGTGGAGTATTTCTGTCGGATGTCGAGTTCCTTCTTCAAGTGTTCCTGAATGCTGGCTATTCCGTTCTCTATTTCGTGTCCGTGGTTGATGTGTATGTGTCTGTATTTCGGGTAGTCGCCCTCTTTTCCCTCGTAGTTTTGTATGACGGCGCGGAGGAGATCGTCAAGTCCTCTTCCGTCTCTGAATACGGTTGGTATGATGGGCACTCCGAGTAATTGTCCTATTTTCTTATAGTCGATGTGGTCGCCGCGCTTCTCCGTCTCGTCGTACATGTTGAAGGCGCAGACCATGGGTATGTGCATGTCGATGAGTTGGGTAGTCAGATAGAGGTTGCGCTCCAAGTTCGACGTGTCGATGACGTTGATGACGATGTCTGGTGTCTTTTCTACGAGCTGCCTTCTGACGTAGAGTTCTTCGGGACTGTAGGCCGACAGGCTGTAGGTGCCTGGCAGATCGACCAGTTCTATGTGATATCCCTCGAACTCGGTATGGCCGTATTTGGCATCGACGGTCACGCCTGAGTAGTTGCCCACTCGCTCATGGGCGCCCGATGCGAAGTTGAAGAGCGATGTTTTGCCACAGTTGGGATTCCCCACCAGAGCGACGTTGATGATATGGCGTTGCCTGTTGACGGCGTCGGTGAGCTCACTGGGCAAGAACGGTTGCTCGTAGGGGTCGGATGCGTCGGGTTCGATGGCAGGATTGTGTTCCGTTGGCTTTCGTTCGGTCAGCGATTTGTCATTGAGGGCGATGACTTCGATGAGGTCGGCCTCGCTTCGGCGCAGGCTCACCTCGTAGCCCATGATCTGATACTTCACGGGGTCTTGCAAGGGGGCATTGAGTAGCACCTTCACCTCCTTGCCGTTGATGAATCCCATCTCGATGATTCGTTTTCTAAATCCTCCGTGTCCTGAAATCTTGGTTATGACACCAGCCTCACCTGTTTTCAGTTCAGACAATCTCATACGCTGTTCTTTTTCTGCAAAGATACGAAGAAAAAGGCGCAGATGGTGGATTTTGGTGCGAACTTGTTGAAAAAATACCTAATAATGGGGATGTTTTTGGGCGCCATTGGGTAATGCATCATCTATTTTGTTTAGGCCTATCGGGTGGTGGTGGTTCAGTTTTCGTGTTGTGCTTCTGCCGTCCTGTCCTTCGTTGGTTGAGCTATGACGTTGCGAAAGGTGAGCTTTTGCCATGCAAAAGGTCAGCTATTGGCACGTCATAGCTGACCTTTCGTTTTCTGTTTTCTTTTGTGCTGATTGTCAGTGGGTTGCAAACTGCCTTTCGTTTGCTTTCCTTTTGTCTCGCTATGCCTCGTCCTCCTTTCCTTTTCCGCTGCTTGCCGCCCTTGTCGTGGTGCGGTTTTGGGGTGGGAGGGGGTGAGCGGTGCGGCTCATTTCAGTCGGTCGTAGAAATCCTTAAGGGCGGGTCTGCTGACACCCCGCTTGACGAGTAGGTCGAGGTCGCGTTTGGCTTGGCTGAATTTTCGCTGCTGTATGTACACTTCGATTCTTTGCAGTATGTAGTCTTGGTTGTCCGGACTGCGCACGATGGCTTCGGTAAAGTCGTACTCTGCGAGCATGAACATCTTGCGTTCGGCCTCTATTCCCCCACGTGCGGCATAGCCGATGGGGTTGTCAGGATATTGTTCGATGAGTCTGTTGATGCCGTCGAGTGCCTCGGTGTAGTGCTTGTCCTTCTCGTTGAGTAGTGCAAGGCCGAGTTGTGCCTCAAAGTTTCCCGGCACGATGCGGAGCAGATTGTTGTAGTCGAGCCGTGCAAAGTTGTATCTGCCGAGCCTTTCGTTGACGTATGCCCTGTAATAGAGTGCCGATGGGTTGTCGGGTTCGAGCCGCAGCACACGGTCGTAGTCGTTTTTGGCACTCTGCCATTGCTCAAGCATGACTTTCCATCCGGCGCACTTGAGCAACAGACCTATGCTATCGGGGTGTTGGTCGAGCTCAGCTGTGGTGTGGTTGAGCGAGTCGCGCAGTTCGTTGTGCTGAGCGTTGGCCGTTAGGCTTGCGACGAGCATCAGGACGATGATGATTCTCCTCATTTCCGTGTTGGATTTGCTGTGATTCAGTATGATTCTTCGTCACTGGGGAAAGTTCCTTCCCTGACGCTTCCTACGTAGGCCTGTACGCCTTCGGTCATACATTTCTCCATGTCGGCGAAATAGCGTAGGAACTTCGGTCTGAAACGGTGGCTCATTCCGAGTGCGTCGGCATAGACGAGCACTTGTCCGTCGGTGCCGTTTCCCGCTCCGATGCCTATTGTTGCCGCCTTGACCACTTTGGTAACCTGTGCCGCCAGCTCTGCCGGCACTTTCTCAAGCACGATGCAGAATGCGCCAGCCTTGTCGAGTGCCCTTGCGTCGGCCATGAGTTTCAGTGCCTCTGTTTCCTCCTTGGCCTGCAGTCCGTAGCCTCCGAGCTTGTGGATGCTCTGCGGTGTGAGTCCGAGATGTCCGACTACGGGTATTCCTGCGTTGACGATGCCTCGCACTGTGTCGGCAATCTCCTCGCCTCCCTCCAGCTTCACGGCATCGACTCCGCTCTCTTTGGCTATTCTTATGGCGTTGCGTATGCCTTCCTCGCTGCTCACTTGGTAGCTCCCGAATGGCATGTCGCAGACGGTCAGGCAGTGTTGGCATGCCTTTGCCACGGCCCTTGCGTGGTAAATCATCTGCTCAAGGGTGATGGGCAGTGTGTCGTCGTTTCCGCATACGATGTTCGAGGCGGAGTCGCCGATGAGTATGCTGTCGATGCCTGCTGCGTCGAGGATGGCCGCTGTGGTGTAGTCGTAGGCTGTCATCTGCGCTATTTTCTGCCCGGCGGCTTTCATTTCGATGAACGTTTTGGCAGTGATTTTCTTCTTGTCGGTTGTTAGATATCCCATTGTTCTATATCATTTCAGTGAAGTCGTTTATTATTTCCGATGTGTATTCCTTCAGTTTCTCCAGAGGATTGGTGGTTGCCAGTGCTATGACCCGTGCCCCTGCAGCCGTGCCCGCTTTGAGACCGTTGTAGCTATCCTCAAAGACGACGCACTCTTTCGGGTCGAGATTGAAGTAGGCGGCGGCCTTCAGGTAGCAGTGGGGCGACGGTTTGCTTTCTGTGAGGTCCTCTGACGTGAACACTTTGTCGAACAACTGCGTGAAATCGGGGTGGTGCCGATAGACGTTGTTCATCTTCGGGAGGTTCGAACTGGTGACAACGGCGGTCTTGATGCCCCTTTTCTGTAGCCGCTCGATGTATTCCCGTGCTCCGGGAACATAGCGGTAGTCCATCGACATCTCATAGTCGTCGAGCATTTTCGTAATCTCCGCCTGCCTCTCCGGTTGCCCGTGGAAGTAGCGTTCGTAGATTTGCACCAGCGTTTGCCCCTTGATTCGGAACTCGAAATCGGGTATCTCAGGGTGATATTTCCTACCCACCTGTCGCCAGAACACCGTGTATTGCGGTTCGGTGTCGAATATTACGCCGTCGAGATCAAATAAACAAGCTCTTGTCATTTTACTAATTGTTGTTCATTAGCGTGCAAAGTTACGAAAGTTTTTCGTAACTTTGCCACCAATATAATATGCTTAAGAAATTTTTCACTGGTTTGTCGCTTGCTCTCCTGTCGCTCATCGTGGTGGGATGTGGGAGAGGACACGGCAAGACCAAGGTCCTGTCGGTGCCCGTCGGTCATGTGGTGGCTGACTCGGTCGTGAGCTTCCGCCGCGACGCACAGTGCCGTATCCACATCGATTTTGCCTATTTGAAGGGCAAGAAGTACGCTGCGGTCAACGATTCGCTGCTCCGAATGGGCACGCTGCAGCCCAATTACCTTGCCATCAGCTACGAACGACTCGTTCCGCAGTCAGCCGTCAGGACGATAATGGAGCGCTATGCCCGTGAGTACTCGGAGCTTGCGCAGTGGCTTCACGACCGTGAGAAGGCCAGAAGTCAGCTTGATTGGGAGCTGAACATCAAGACCCGCATCATTCCCGGTAGGGGAAAGCGGCTCGTTTACTTGTCGGACATCTACATAAAGACCGGAGACGCGGCCTCCAGATACCAGCTGGCGCACAACTTCGACCCAGAGACGGGCAGGCAGACACGTCTCTCCGACGAGTTCGGGGCTGACTACAAGGAGCGGCTCACCAAGGACATCGTCGAGCAAATGGCCGACCAACTCGGACTCGACGACGACAATCTGGCGAGCCTTCAGCGAGCGGGCTACTTCGCAATGATCGATCCTTACCCAGCCGAGAACTTCATATTGTACGACGATTCAGTGACGTTCATCTACACTGCCGGAGAAATCAACCCGAAAGAGGTGCGCGTCACACTTGAGAAATGACACTAACAACGCAATGACAGACATCATCAGCAAATACTTCCCACACCTGTCGCAGAAGCAGATGAGCCAGTTCGAGGCCCTGCAGGGGCTCTACGGCGAATGGAATGCCAAGATTAACGTGATATCGCGCAAGGATATCGACAACCTTTACCTACATCACATCCTGCATTCGCTGGCCATCGCCAAGTTCATAGACTTCAAAGAAGACACCAATGTGCTCGACTTCGGCACGGGAGGAGGCTTCCCCGGCATACCACTGGCTATCCTTTTTCCCAACGCCAACTTCAAACTCATCGACGGAACGGGTAAGAAAATACGCGTGGCCAATGAGGTGGCGCACGCCATCGGACTGGAAAACGTGCTGGCTCAGCACCTACGGGGAGAGGAAGAGAAAGGAAAGTTCGACTTTATCGTCTCCCGCGCCGTCATGCCGCTGCCCGATTTGATGAAGATAGTGAGGAAAAACGTCGCCAATGATCAGCACAACGCCCTTGAGAACGGAGTCATCGTGCTCAAAGGGGGCGACTTGCAGGAAGAGGTGCGGCCCTATCGCAAGATAGCCATGGTGGAAGAGCTGTCGCAATGGTTCGATGAGGAGTGGTTCAAGACCAAGAATCTCATCTACGTACCAGTATAGCCGACCGTCAGAACCGCCACTACGGTGATGCCGAAGGGCCACCGACACGTAACATTAACGCCCCAGTGGGGCACACAGAAAAGGAGAAAGAAATGATAAAGGTAAAAAGATTTGTATGCAATCAACTGCAAGAGAACTGCTATGTGGTGAGCGACGACACACTCGAATGCGCCATTATCGACTGCGGAGCATTCTTTAAGGAGGACCATCAGGCCCTCGCCGACTATATCGCCGACAACCAACTGAAACCCGTTAGGCTCATCAGCACGCACGGACACCTCGACCACCAGTTCGGCATCGCCACCGTAGCCGAAGCCTATGGCCTGACAACGGAGTGCGCTGCCGGAGATTCCAACCTCATAGAGGGACTCAAGGAACAGGCGTCGGCCATCTTCGGCATGCAGCTCGACACCGATTTCCCCACCAAGTTCCGCTATTACGACGACAACGAGAAGATACGCTTCGGCCATCACGAGCTTACCGTCATCCCGACACCAGGACACACACCTGGTTCGGTGACCCTCTATTGCCGTGAGGAGGGCATTGCCTTCACCGGCGACACCCTTTTCAAGGGCAGTATCGGACGAACCGACTTCCCCGGCGGAAATATGTTCCAGATGATCAGCAGCCTCCGCGAGCTGTCGCAGCTGCCCGACCAGACCATCATCTACCCCGGACACGGCGACCAGACAACCATCGGCTACGAGCTGGCCCACAATCCCTACATGGACCGATGAGCAACCCAACCCCAAAACCCACGAAAATCATCCTTGGCATTGACCCCGGAACCAACGTTATGGGATATGGCGTCATCCGTGTGACAGGCAACAAGGCGGAGTTGGTGGTGATGGGAGTCATCGACATGCGCAAGGAGAAGGACCCGTATCTGAGACTCGGAAAGATATTCGAGCGCGTGACGGGCATCATCAAGGAATATCTGCCCGACGAGATGGCCATCGAAGCCCCCTTCTTCGGTAAGAACATACAGTCGATGCTCAAGCTCGGACGCGCACAGGGAGTAGCCATCGCAGCGGCCATACACCGCGACGTGCCCATACACGAGTACGCACCGCTGAAAATCAAGATGGCTATCACGGGCAACGGCTCAGCTTCGAAGGAACAGGTGGCTGGCATGCTGCAACGACTGCTGAAACTCCGCGACGACCAGATGCCCCAATTCATGGACGCCACCGACGCACTGGGTGCCGCCTACTGCCATTTCATGCAGATGAGTCAGCCCGAAGCCGAAGGCCGACACTTCAGTTCGTGGAAGGATTTTGCAAGGAAAAACGAGTCGCGCATCATCAAATAAAACGCAAGACCACAATAACCAAGCGAAAATCGTGTTATAACGATGAAACAATACGCAAGAAAGAGCATTACAGAAGAATAGGAACTCAAAAAGACAAGAAGATGAAAAAAATTGTTTTGACTATTGCCTTGGCCCTCGTAGCCGTAGCAGGCACATACGCACAAGACCGTGTCTATCAGCAGATTTACAAGAGTGCATACGCCGTGGCAGCCAATAAGGCTGAGGATACAGGACTGAGGAAGGTGGCCTCGTTCAAGGTCGATGCCATCTCATACCTGCAAACAAAGACCCTCGCAGCACTGTCGGTAGAGAAAGAGACACCGTTGTCGCAAGAGACCATCAAGCATCTCAACAACCAACTCGACTCGATGGCCTACTTCATGTATGATTACGTGAACCTCTTCACCAAGGAATATGCCAAGGCAGCCGACGAAAAGGCAAAGAACAGAATCAAAAAGATATTCAAAGAAGCAAGCATCAACCATCCGCTCTACCACGACGACGATGCGGAGCTGGTGCTCGCCTACTACAACCGTGAGGACTATCTGACACAGTTCTCGCTCGACACCAACTGGGTGGAGGCTTTGGAGGAAGTGAAGGGTAAGCTCAGATAAGGCGAAAGCCTCATGCCGCCGATTGTGGGGCGACTCATGGCCGTGCAAACGACGGGCCGATGACGGAAGCCGGGATAGCCGATGTGCTGTTCCGGCTTTTGCGTCGGATGGCGATGCCACACCCTTTCTCTCACGGTACGGAGCCCCTTTGCGGCAGAACGAAAAAGCCCCGCACGGCAATAGCTGACCTTTCGTCGAGTGAAAGCTCACCTATTGCGCGGTAAAACCTATGCTTTTGTCGTGTGAAAGCTCTTGTGCTGATTTCCTGTGGATTGAGAACGACTTGCGACCGCGATCCTGTCGCAGGTTCAACCGTCGGGCGGTGCGGAGCAATGGCACGGACACCACATTGCCAGCAGCCCGAAACAGCATAACGAGAGGATAACCTTCGGCTGGTCTTTCGTGTGTTCGTACACGTTGAGAATAATATAAAAAAGTTCCTATAATATTTGGTCGTAACGAAAGAATTTACTATCTTTGTATTCGTTATCCTAAAAACAATCTTTTACCTTAAATGACTAATACCGATTTGGAGATTTTATGAAGCGATCGCCTGTGAGGGCCGTCGCTTTTTTCATTTATTGTTTCGTTCCCCATTTCTCATTCTCAGCCCCCTCAAGCGAGGCCCATCGAACCCAATTCGGCCGTAAGAGCCTGTCAGGAAGCAGCCTTTCCATCTTCTGATGGAGAACTTGCCGTCTGCTGACCGCTTGCGGCTGAAGTCTTTTCTGTGGGCGTAGGCTTTCCCGTTACGCACTTTTTTAGTATCTTTGCCACATCATTCAGAAAATCAAACACTAAAAATGGGAAAACTTATCGTAAACAGTTACGACGAGCTGGCAGCCCGATTGGGCGAGAAGCTCGGTGAGAGCGAGTGGCTTACCGTCAGTCAAGAACGCATCAACCAGTTTGCTGACGCCACGCTCGACCACCAATGGATTCACGTTGACACAGAACGGGCAGCCGCAGAGAGCCCCTACAAGAGTACGATAGCTCACGGATACCTCACGCTGTCGCTGCTGCCGCACATGTGGGGTGAGATAATCGAGGTGAACAACCTAAAGATGATGGTCAATTACGGCATGGACCAGATGCGCTTCGGGCGTCCTGTGCCCGCTGGTGCGCGTGTTCGGCTGGTGGCAAGTCTGGCAAGCATCGACAATCTGCGCGGCATCTGCAAGGCAGGCATCAAGTTTCAGATTGAGATTGAGGGAGAACGCAAGCCCGCCATCGAGGGTATCGCCACCTTCCTCTACTACTTTGAATAGCCCGTCGGTCTTTGTCCTTGCGCCGGAGCTGGGCAATGTCATGCCGATGGCTGTCGTGCCGCCCGTCAGATGGGGCGGAAAGAGATAAAAAAAGAGTGCATCTTCATCGAGATGCACTCTTTTTATGATTCGGATTCAGTATGCTTTCGGGCAGCCTTCAGTCGGTCGCCGATGGCGAATACCAATTCCTTTGTATCTTTATTGTTGCTTATTTAGCAATGAACTTCTCAGCTTTCACAGAGCCGTCCTTGTATTCAATCTTCTTGATAACTACGCCCTTGGCAGCCTTTTCAATACGCTTTCCGGTGAGGTCGAAGTACTGAACGTTTGAAATCTCACCCTCGTTGCCCTCGGTAGCCACAGTCTCAATGCCGGCAGCAGTTGCTTCAGGGTCTAATGTGTACACTGACGCAATGTCAAGTCTGCCCGTCCAATCCTTTTTATCAGAATAGTAGGAACTCAAACCGATGATTTTCGGATCGGCAGTCGTGTTCTCCAACTTGATGTTGTCTCCATCGACGGTGTAGATAATGTTAGGGAGCGACTCGTCAATGACAACACCTTTGTCTGTTTGCTTCATCATTGCTATCATTACACCCCATGTTCCGTCCTTGCTTACACCGATACACTGACCGCCTGGTATGGTGATTGTGTTGCCAGAGATGGTTCCTTTTACCCAAGAACCAATCTGCCATGCTGATATAGGGTTCTGAATATAGACCTGATTGTCAGCAGTGAAGACGACTTTCATATTTGGCATGGTTTCTTGCTTGATCGTTTTCACTTCGTATTTCCCAGTCTCAGGGTTCTTCGCAACGGTTGTCCCAAGACCAGAACGTTTGTAAACTTTGATCGTTCCTGCTGGAGCGTCCTTGATTGGTTTGAGTTCCTGAGCAGATGCTCCAAGGCTGAAGATAGCTACGATGGCTAAGAGTAAAAGTTTTTTCATAAATCAAAAATTGTTTAAATGTTAATAATAAATTATTATAAGGTTATTTCTTTACTGATTGCAAAGATATAAAATAATTATTGATTGGCAAGTATTCTTCGAAAAAAGTTTGATTTTTTTATCCGATACGATATTTTTCCCGACAAAATGGCAGGAATGGCACACCAATGGCTGACGGGAGATGGTGAAGTTAATAAGTTTCAAATGGGTGATGGTTCGGAGAATATTTCGTAATTTTGCCGTTCAAATCAAACGACTGACCTGATGAGAAAAACTATTTTGTGGCTGGTGACGGCACTGCTGGCCATCGTCACGACCGCCAATGCACAGGAATATCACGGCGAGATGGAACGCATCTATCCCGAACAGCAGACACTTGCGAGGAAGGAAACTAAGAAAACGACCGCCACAAGGCAAGATACGGCGGAGCCGCAGCAGACACTTGTTCCTTATCTCCAGCAGCTCGGACAGGAGCTTCTTAAAGGAAAGACGGGGAGTATTGTGGCCGAGGATCCTGCGACGGGTGAGCTCCTCTGTCTGGTAACTAACTCTCCGAACGGCCCTGACATCGACTTGGCCATCGCAACGGCCTACGCTCCCGGCTCGACTTTTAAGGTAGCGCAGGCGTTGGCACTGCTCTCGGAAGGCATCGTTGGCCCAAAGACCTCCGTTGGCTGCCGTGGCGTATTGCACGAGGGCAGCCTCAAGGTTGGCTGTCACAAGCATCCGTCGCCGCTCATGTTGCCGAATGCGTTGGCACACTCCTGCAACACGTGGTTTCTGAAGGCCTTCCGCTCACTGTTGTTGAGCAAGAAATACCTGAACAAGGACCAAGCCATCGACCGTTGGCGCGACTACATGACCAGTATGGGACTGGGCGGACCGACAGGGGTCGATATTCCCGGTGAGAAAGGTGGCCTCGTGGCCAACTCTCGGTATCTTTACAGGCGCTACAGTAAAGGTTGGACACCGCAAACCGTCATCTGGGTGGGAATGGGGCAGGGCGACATCACCGCCACTCCGCTGCAGCTTTGCAACATGGTGGCTTCGGTAGCCAACCGCGGTTACTTCTTTAGGCCGCATGTTCACCGTGGAACGGCAGCCCAGCCGCTTGCCCAACGCTACCTGATACGACGTGAGACGATGGTGGCGAAGTGGGCCTACAAACCCGTCATTTCAGGCATGCGGGGTGCTGTCGTGCGTGGTACGGCTGCGGCAATCAACACCCCTGCCTATGCCATTTGTGGCAAGACGGGCACGGTGGAGAACGAAGGGAAAGACCATTCGGCATTCATCGGCTTCGCGCCGATGAACAATCCGCGAATCGCCATTGCCGTTTTCGTGGAGAACGGTGGTTTTGGGGCTGACGTTGCGGCACCCATTGCGGCGAAAATCATCAAGGCTTACCTAAAATAAGGTGCTGACAATCGCCGACACACGCGTGCGGTCGAAGAACAGATACGAAGCTACTGATTCGTGGCGAACGGCATCGGCGAGTGAAACATAGAGCAATGAGCAACTGAAAGCTCACCTTTCGGAACGTCATAGCTCACCTATTGGGCGGCAAAAGCTCACCTTTTATTTATTGGAAGCTATTGTGTTGATTGTCAATGGTTTGCAAAAATGCTATTTTCGTGTGAGAATCCGCCCTGTGTCCCATAACAGTTTCTGTGCCCATCGCCCCATGACCACGGCCGAGACGATGGCCACGGCAGCGTCAATCCAAGTGATGTTCCAGATCATGGCACAGGCGATGCCCGCAATGGCACCAAACTTGGTCAGCACGTCGGCCAGCAAATGGAGGTAGGCGGCATGACTGTTGTTGTCGCCCTCGCCCTTCTTGTCGTGCAGAATCATGGCACAGGCGCCGTTGGCCACCAGTCCTATGGCGGCGATGGTGAGCGCAAACTCATAGTTGGTTATCTGGGCATCTCCCTGTTGCATCCGTTCGGCGGTTTCCACGATGATGAACACGACCACCATGAGCAGCAGAATGCCACTCGTGAATGCCGACAGGTTCAGTATTTTGTCAGGGTCGTAGTGGTCGTTCCCCCGTTTCCTGAGTCGCCTCACTACGATGTAAGCCAGCCAGTTCAGACCTATTATCAGCACGTGGGCACCCATGTGGATGCCGTTGGCCAGCAATGCCATCGATTTCGACAGCAACCCAGTACCCACTTCGGCCAGCATGATGACGAATGAGAGCACCACCACCAGCCGAATGCGCTTTTCTTGTTTTGTCTTTGCTATGTCGTTCATTATTGATTGATTTTCCGTTGTTGGGCCAGCGCTTGTCGCCAACCGCCCCGTTTATCCGATGAGCCCGAATTTCCGCATGGCGTTGGCGATGCCGTCGTCGTCAACTGACGTCGTCACATGGTTGGCCACGGCCTTCACTTCCTCAACGGCGTTGCCCATTGCCACACCTATGCCTGCAGCCTTCAGTATCGATTTGTCGTTGCCCCCGTCGCCGAAGGCAATGCATTCCTCCGTTTTGATTCCGAGATGTCGGGCCACTTGCGCCAGAGCGCTGCCCTTGTCGGCCGCCCTCACAGTGATGTCGGTGAACGCCGGGTGCCATCTGGCCGATATACTCTCCGTCATCTCAGGCAGAATCAGCCGTTCGTCGTCTTCGGTGATGAACGGTGTCAGTTGCAATACGGGCTGTTCGAGCAGCGGTCCTACCGGTTTGTCCATGTCGATGTTCGTCACTCCGAGCCCTTCGACGAATATTTCGTTGAAGATAGGTTTGTAGTTGTGTATCGCCACCTGGTTTTTCCCACAGACAATCACGCAGTAGTCGCGCCTCGTGGCATCGTCCACCATCTTCATAACGTCAACTGCGGGCAGTGGGGTGGTGGCGATTTCGTCGTTTCCGATGAAGCAATACGCACCGTTGAACGCTATGTAGCCTTCCACAAGCTGCTCCACTTCCTTGATGTTGTTGATGAGAGCGACCGGCCTGCCTGTCGAAATGAAAATCTTCACTCCGCGTTGCTTTGCCTCCGCTATGGCATGGATGGTTGATTGGGGGATTCGGTGGGTTCGGAACGAAACCAACGTGCCGTCGATATCAAAAAAAGCTGCTTTGATTGTCATATTCTCCTGAAATTTGTGTGCAAAGATACGAAAAAAAAATCGTTAACTCGGCACAATGGACCGACAATCCTTTGCCTACCGACAGCATTACAAACATAAAAAAAGCCTTGACTGATATCGCATCAACCAAGGTTCCAATACTAAAACTAAATTAACCACTAAAAAAACTAATGCAAAGGTAATAAGTTTTTGTAATAGGTGCAAATAATGGGGAAAGTTTTTCCTTTATTTTATCTTTATTTAATTTTTTCTCGTCTATTCTTAAAATATATTTATTGTTTTTTCGGCTTATTTTATACCTTTTGCTTTTTGTTCGTACATCATTTATATCATGAAGGCAGCTTGTTCAATCGCCTGAAATCCCTTGTTTGCCGAGGTTCTGTGGGCCGTTGCCCGATGGGTGGGGAAGGCTTCTGTGCTTTTTGCGCCACAAACCAGTCTGCCACGGCGATGCGGTTGCCGTCTGGCGGAAGGTTCGATGGTGTCCTTCTGCGTTTTCGACCTTCATCTCCCAGTTTTCGTTTCCCGTGCTCCCGATGGGCGACGAAACAGCGAAAAATGTTCCGTCCGATAGTCATAACCTATAAAAGAATGACGGGCAATGATGCGGAATTGAAGATTTTTTTGTACGTTTGCAGTTGTAAAGCCCCAACTCCCGACAGTTATAGTTCAGTCGTGGGTTACAAAAGCGACAATCAGATGAGACGTTTACAGACTATTATCCTACTCCTCGCGCTGCCATTGATGGTCGTGGCCCAGCGACCGGCCAGTCATCGCATCCCCAAAGATGCCATCTTCTACAACAGTAAGTGGCAAGGCGTCAGCCAAGCCGGTCAAGCGGCCTACTATCGGCTGCTGGCTGTTGATGACAGAGGTCAGAAAATGTTTTACGACTACTACATCACTGGCCAGCTGCGCGCTGAGAAACACTACGTTAGCATCAACCGGAAGGACGACCGTCGCACGGTGCTCACGGGAGTGGCGCGCACCTTCCATCGGTCGGGACGTGTGGAGTCGATCATGCGTTATAAGGATGGGAAGGCCCATGGGCGAGCCGTCTCGTTCTATCCCAGTGGCATGGTGGGCATGAAGCTCAACTACAACAACGGATTGCTCAACGGAACCACCTACACCTACAACGAATCGGGGAAACTTGAATACACCACCGTTTGGCGTAACGGCTCAAAGGTGAGCGAACAGCGAGGAGGCCACGACAAATACATCAGCCAACAGACACACACCGACAGCTTCTGCGAAGAGTATCGGAAGGACGAGCCCCTCATCATGGCGCAAGCACAGGCCGTTGCGTCGGGAATGGACCAGCAAAAGCCCGTCGCCCGGTCAGTGGAGCGTGAGCTGCCGTCGCACAAGACCATTGCCGACGTTGCGCGGAGCGAGACCCCATTGGCTGACAACGGCAATGTTTCGCCGAGTGGATTTGAACGGGAGAAGACCGAGTCGGAAAGACTTGCCGAGACCGTTCGCTATCCAGAGCCAGGGATTGCTGAGCCGCCGGCACACGAAACGCCAGCGACGGTTCCGCCAGTTGCAGACATCCAGTCGAAACCAACCACCAAAAAAGGAGCAAGAGCCCAGCTGAAGCGGGGAAAAGTCACCGATGCTGCCGCTGTCGGCGCCGCCACCGCCGCCCGTATCGCCACCACCCAAGTGCCGAAACCTGTACGACAAGAAGCCGAAAAGCCAGCCGAGCCATCACATCCAGCCATCCCCCGTGCCAAGGGAGAGTTCTCCTTTGCCGCCCTTTACCAGCTTTTGGCAGGCGGAGAGAACCGCACCAACGAACTGACCTTCTTCGATTCGTTGGCCGCCAGTCACGGTCTCACACTGTCGCAGACCATCAAGGGGCACGGGGCGCAGAAGGAACTCGCCTACAATCATAACATGTACTACGACGATGAGTCGGGAAAGGACATCGTTTCGGGCGAGAACCCACGTCAGATGGGATTCTTCGGCGTCGGCATGGGTAACCGTTTCACCATCCAGCGCATCAATCTCTATACGAGTTCGGCCGACGAAATGACGCATTTGGCAGAGGATGCACTGGCGCAAGGGTTCACGGTGCTGGGCGGAGGAGACTTCCGTGACATGGACGGCAACTTCGTTTTGCAGCATCCCGCTCACAACAAGGCAGGCGATCCCTATGCCGTCATCGTCATCTTCACCCACGTCGATGGCGCGTATGCAGGGCTTTACCACGTGCAGTTGGAAGCAAAATAACCCCGTCTTCAAGCACCGTCAAAACAATAGATGAGCTATGACAAAGTGAAAGGTGAGCTATGACAAAGTGAAAGGTAAGGTATGACAAGGTGAAAGGTAAGGTATGACAAAATAACGGAAAACTGAAAGAGTCAGAATAGGATTATGGAAATCAGACAACTCAAATATTTTTTGATGGTAACAGAGACGTTGAACTTCTCGACAGCAAGTCGCCGACTGTTCATTTCGCAAAGCAATCTGTCGCAGCAGATCAGCCAACTCGAACAGGAAGTCGGTCAACCCCTCTTCGAGCGCAACAGTCATGAGGTTCATCTCACAGAGGCGGGACGTGAATTTGCACCAGTGGCGCGCAAAGCCATAGACTCCGTGACCGAATGCATGGAGCACATGACCGATTTGCAGAGCCTTCGGACGGGAGAGCTGAACATCGGTGTGACCTTCTCTTTCGCTTCCATCGTCACCAAAGCCGTTATCGCCTTTCTCAGGCAATACCCCAAGGTGAAACTCAACATCCGTTACGACTCGATGGAGGAACTGATGGAGATGCTCAAGCAACGAGAGATAGACATTATGCTGGCTCTCAGCTCACCGAAAGGCGACGCAGCCATCGACCGCCGCCCACTTTTCGCCAACCGGCTGGCTGTCATCGTCAGTCGCAACCATCCCCTCTACCATGCCGATGGCATCACCCTCGACGAGCTTCAGCACTACGACCTTGTGCTCCCTTGCCGTGGATTGCAGGCCCGCAACACATTCGAGAAACTCATTGATCGCACCGACTACAGCTACAAAGTGAAGGTGGAAGTCAACAACGTCAGCCTTTTGCTCGACCTTATCAGTCATGCCAAATACGCCACCATACTGGCGGAATCGACTATCATCAAGAGCCACGACCTCAGAGCAATCCCCATCATCGCTGAGGGCAATGAAATCAGTGGATGCATCCACCTGCTCAAGGGTGCATACGTGAAGTGTTCGACACAGGAGTTCATCAAAATGATTACCCAGACCACAGCGGTCATGGTGCAGCGGGCCTTGGATTGAGTCGCCTGAGACCATCGTTGCCACCTGCTATTAGTTTCAATGATACCAGCAATCGGTAGAATCAGTAAACAACGGTTCTGCCGATTGTCGTAAATCCATACCTTTGCCACAGATTTACAATTATCAATTTAATTTTGAAATATAAAAGGATATGGATTTATTGCAGAATCTTTTTTGTGGATTCCCTGATTTCTGGGGCGGCGGAGTGGCTCATTCTGTCCTGATTGTGTCAATCGTGATGGCTCTTGGGCTGCTCTTGGGCAAGATCAAAGTCAAGCAAGTGTCGCTGGGACTTGCCTGGGTGTTGCTCGTCGGCATACTCTTCGGGCAGTTCAACATGACCCTTGAGCCCAACTTACTCCACTTTGTGAAGGAACTTGGGTTGATCATCTTCGTCTTTGCCATCGGCCTTCAGGTAGGCCCCGGTTTCTTCTCGTCGTTCCGTCGCGGAGGTCTTGCACTCAACGGACTGATGCTGATGGTCCTTGCCATGAGCATTCTGATAACGCTCATTATCAAGTATGTCGCCAATATCCCCATGCCCACCATGGCAGGCATCCTCTCCGGTGCGGTCACCAATACCCCGGCGCTCGGTGCGGCACAACAGGCGACGACCGACATCTTCGGCATTGACGCACCAAAGATTGCCATCGGCTATGCCGTCACTTATCCCATGGGTGTGCTGGGCGTTGTTCTCTCATTCATTATCCTTCGCTACGTGCTGCGCATCAATCTCCGAAAGGAAGAGGAAAATGCCTTTCGCGGACTCGGCAGCACAGAGAGGTTGAGCATTCGCCACATCACCGTCGAGGTGGACAATGAGCGAATCATCGGCAAGACGATAGGCGAAATCAGCCAGTTTGCCAAGTGCGACTTCATGGTCACACGCATTGTGTTCAAGGACGATGACTCAACATGCCACATTGTTTCAGGAAACACCATGCTACACGAGGGCGATCGTATCGGCGTGGCTATCGCTCCGAAGGACGTTGCCATCATGAAGGCACTCTTCGGACAAGTAATTGACTTCGACTGGACGAAGTTCGACAACATCATGAATGTAAACCGATTCTTGGTTTCCAATACTTTACTAAACGGCAAGGCCATTAAGGAACTCAATATCAGATCGCGCTTCGGGGCAAACGTGGCGAAAGTAACCCGCAACGGTATCGACTATGTTGCCGTTCCTGACTTCGTGTTGCAGACTGGTGACGTGCTGACCGTCGTTGGCACAGAAAACGCACTGGCACACACCGACTCTGAAGTGTCGAAGCGCAACAATCGCACTTCCTACGGTGACCTTATTCCTATCTTTATAGGCATAGCCTTCGGCTGTGTGCTCGCCCATATTCCTTTCATCATTCCAGGACTGCCGCAGCCTATTAAGTTCGGACTGGCTGGCGGACCAATGATTATCGCCATACTGATGGGTTATTTCGGAACGAAGCATCATCTGCTGAACATCGCCACTTTCTCATCGGGCAACATGCTGCGTGAAATCGGCATCACAATGTTCCTCGCCTGTGTGGGATTGCAGGCCGGTCGCGATTTCATCTCAACCGTTGTCACTGCCGAAGGGCTGCAGTGGGCAGGCTATGGACTGGCCATCACCATGCTGCCGATACTCATCGGGGGCATCATCGGCCGCTATTTCATGCACCTCAACTTCTTCACGCTGATGGGAGTGCTGTCGGGTGGCAACACGAACCCTCCGGCACTGGCCTATGCTAACGAACTGACTTCCACCGATGTACCGTCTATCGGCTACACGATTGTTTACCCCTTGGCCATGATTCTGCGCATCATCATCATTCAGGTGCTCATCATGTCTATCGTCTAAATAAAACGTTTACAACATGCAAGGAGACAAATCCTCAAAGCCCGAAAGATCGATGGAACTCGACGAGCTGCTGCTTCACGAGGAAGCGGCGCTGCGACGACAGGCCATTGATGACGAACGAAACATGACAGAGCACGAACTGCGCCGCAAACTCAACCTACTTGTGCGCACAGGTGCCATTCTCATGTCGAGCAACGCCGACTGTAACAGAATCATGCGTAACCTACGACGCTGCGAGGCTTTCCTCGGACTGCCTGAGGAGTATGTTCACATTCACCTTGACTACGACATCATCATGGTGAACATCAGCGACGAGCGACACTCGTTCTCCAAATACCAGCGGTGCGACCACCACGTCATCGAGTTCACTGTCATTTCGCGCGTCAGCAAGATGCTTTGGCAGGCGCTGCGTGAGGACTGGAGTCTCGATAGGTACGAAGAGGAACTCGATGCACTGAGCCACGTGCCGAAGAACTACACCCCTTGGATGATAGCCGTGGCCGCTGGCTTTGCGTGTGGTGGCTTCTGTGTGCAGTTCGGGTGCGACTGGACGGCCTTCTTCTATGCGTCGCTGCCCGCCATACTGGGCTTCAGACTGAAGATGTGGCTGGCACGGCACGACATTAACACCTATGTGGCAATAGCTGTCAGTGCCTTTTTAGCCACCATACTGGCCTGGCTCACTTCCTTTCTGTCGCTCGACCCGGAGATTGCGGCGAGCGTTCCGGCATTCATGCATAGTGCCACGCCCTACCATCCGTTGATGGCCTGCACGCTGTTCATCGTCCCCGGTGTGCCGCTCATCAACTTTGTCAGCGACATGGTGAGCAACCATGTGTCGGTGGGTGCGACAAGGGCCTACATTACGTTGATGATGCTGCTCGCCATGTCGTTCGGAATTGTGCTGGCCATTCAGATTTGCGGCATCGACAACTTTGTGAAGGACCTCAGCATGACGCCCCACAACACTTATTTCGACTATGCTTTGGCGGCGGCCATCTCGGCGATGGGCTTCTCGACCATCTACAACACGCCGCGGCGCATACTCCCTGTGCTGGCCATTTCAGGCATCATTGCCGTCTGCACGCGCAACTTCGTCAACCTTGGGGAGAGCAACGGCAACGTGGGACTCGACCAGGGCATCATCATCGGCTCGTTCGTCGGATCGGCACTCATCAGCCTTATTGCCACCCGGCAGATGGTGTGGCACAACATTCCCCATCAGGTCATAGCCATTCCGGCGGTCATTCCCATGATTCCCGGTGTGCTCATGTATCGCTCGCTCTTCGGTTTCATTGAGATGACGGGCGTCGTCGGCGAGCTGACGGTGGCGTTCAACTACGGCATCAAGGCCAGTCTCGTCATCCTGTTCATAGCGCTGGGAGTGGCTATACCCAATATTTTCGTCAGGCGGATGATTGAACCGAAGTCGATGCTGCGCCTGCTCAAACTCGTTCAGGCACGTCGCACGAAGCACAACGAGATGACTCATCTGTCGGAACTCTCGTAGTGGCAGGCGATGGGGGCAGATACTGACTGACGATTTTTACCTAACTGTGTTGTCGGCGGAGCACTGTGTCGCGATAATCCGTAAACTACTGACATGGTGACTTGAAAAAGCGGCATTGCTTCCGCCACACTTCAAAGCCTACACAGTGTCAGCGTACGATTCTTATTGGATTGTACGCTGTTTTTTTGATAGGGCGTGAGGGGTCTGCGGGTGACGTGTTCCGAAACCATTGCACTGTTGGGTGATGCCGAAAAGTCACCAACGGAACGACATCCGTAATCAGCATTGAATCAGCATTTTACACTTCGCTTCCCAAAAGGTAAGCCTTTGCAAAACAAAAGCTGACCTTTTGCCGTGTGAAAGGTCAGCTATGATGTTGCAAAAGGTCAGCTATGATGTTGCAAAAAGTCAGCTATATATAAATAGGTGTCGTGGGGTCGTAGTCTTGTCACGTGACTCCCATCTGTCGATTCGTTTGGCAGCGCCTATTTTTTCCAGTGTGACGACGATGCGCCTTTTGCCGTTGCCCATCTTCTCCACTTTCATTTTCTTGATGATTGCTGAGCTTATTTTCTTGAGTTCGTCCATCGATGCCTTCTTGCCGTCGATGAAAAACTCCTCTATCGGAGCGTCGCTCTTTGCCTCTGCTGCCATGTTGCCACCCGTGCGGTGCGTTTCCATTGTCATGGAAGTGCTGCTCGTCTTGCCACTATTGCATCTTTCAAAAACCCGTTGAAACGAGTGGGAAGACCGAAGCAGAGAAAAATGCAAACATTTATTCAGATTTTTCTTTGCGTTTCAATAATTATTGCTAACTTTGCACTGGCTTAAGGTTCACCGCAAGGTGATTAAAAGGGAACTGGGTGTGAATCCCAGACAGTCCGGCTGCTGTGAGTTGTCCTTATTAGACACAAACAGAGACCACTGAACGAATGTTCGGGAAGGCGTTTGTGATCAGGCAACAAAGTCAGAAGACCTGCCTCTGCTCCTGCTTCGACGTAGCCTCTTGGGATAGGCGAGGAAGTTAGAGAAACAGACGTTAGCAAATGATCTGCTGAATGAAGCCCTCATAGGGTATCCACTCTCAGTTTCCATATCGTGCAGTATCGATAATGCCACGGTATTGAGGCAGGGGAATGGGGTGCAGTATTATATTTCTAACAGAAGTTTTGAATAATAAAAATGAATAGCAACTTATGAAACAGAGATTACTATCAGTTACATTGTCTCTCGTTTTGTCTGCATTCCTTGCGTTGCCAGTGGTAGCGCAGACGAATGCGACAATCGTAAAGCTTGAGACAGGTGACAAGACCATTACGGTGGGTGACTCACCAGTGATGTTCTATGATGATGGAGGCGCCGATGGTGACATTGCCAAGGACCTTCAAGGAACGGTGACGTTCACTCCGCAGAATCCCAGCAAGAAGATCATGATCGATTTCACCATGATGTCGCTGGCAACGGGTTCCATATACGGACAAACCGTCTATGTATATAATGGTACGAAAGTAACAGCGGAAAACCTACTCGCCACGTTCAACGGGACGGCGACAGGCAAAGTGAAATCAACTTCGCCCGATGGCGCACTCACCGTGAGGCTGAAGAACAATGCCTACATGAAGGGTAAGGGCTGGGAAGCAACCGTTTCACAGTTCGAGCCGCTGCCGATGAAACTCGATGCAGTGGAAGTGGCTCAATATACCGAGGGCACAGTCTGTGCAGGCGATCTCAATCAGCCCATCCTCTCGTTCAATCTGAAAACATCCGAGACAGCGCCTGTACTGAAAACGCAGAAGTTCAGCTTTACGACGAATGGAACACAGGCACAGGTTGGACATGCCACATTATACTTTACGAAGGCTTCCAATAAATTCGCCACTACTAAAAAATTGGGCGAAGCTGAAGTGACAGCCGATGAATTTGAGATTACAACAACCGAACCGCTCGCTCTTTTCGAAGGCAATAACTATTTCTGGCTTGCCTACGACATCAAGGAGACGGTCACTGACGGACAGAAGATAGACGCATCGCTCACCAATGTGCGACTCAGCGACGCCGATCACGCAGTAGGGGCGGAAGGAAACCCCGACGGCGACCGAACGGTTGAGAATATTGTGGTAGCGACCGATGGCACAAAGACCATCAATGTCAACAACTCCATCAAGTTCAAGAGCAACGTTGGCGATGCAACCAGATACAAAGGAGGAAACCAGGACCGTATCGTCATCTTCAAACCGATGCATGCTGGCAAGACGATGCAGATAGATTTCGAATCGTTCTACCTCGCCTACTCGTCAAGTAGCTACGGTGTGAAGGCGAAATTCGTCATCTACGAGGGACAGGGAACCAGAGGAAAGGTGCTCTGGGAACTCAAATCGACCGCCGATAAGGAAGTAGGACCAGGCAAGACCATTCGCTCTGAGGCTGCCGACGGCGCACTCACGGTACTCTTCAATCCAGTAGAGCACGCCTCACCCTACACTGATAAAGGTTGGGTGGCTACCGTTTCGGAGTACGCTCACCAGCCAATGGCACTCAAAGAAGTGACTGCCAACCAGCTGTCAACTGAAATAGTGGCGGCAGGGGCTAAGGATCAGGAAATCATCAGCTTTAATATCAAGACCGTAGGCGACCAGAACAAACTGACCGTAAATGGCATTACGCTCGACATGAAGGAGTCACGGGAGAGCATCGCTAAGGTTACGGTGCTCGGAACGGCTGCAAAGGACAACACTGCCAGCGCAAACGTATTGGCAGAGGTCACCGAGCTTGGCTCAGCCAATACCATCAACATCGCTTTCGCTGCACCTGTTGAACTCGCTGAGGGCGACAACTGGTTCCGAATCCGCTACGACGTGAAGGACGAAGCTGCCGCAGAGAAGAAACTCGACGCAGCCATTACGGCCATTAAGCTCAACGACCAGGTACAGAACGTCACCGCCGATCCAAAGGGAGAACGCATTATCAAGAATATTCTTAACCTTAAGAGTGGCAATAACGGTACGAAAGTTGTTCCTGACGACACCTCACTGATGTTCTACGATGACGGAGGAGAGAGTGGAAAGGAATCGAAGAACTTCGATGGCACCATCACTTTCGCACCCGTGTCTCCGGGTTATGGCATCAAACTCACCGCAAAGAACTGGACACTCGTCTATGGCGATAAGTTCCGGGTGTCTTATGGCGCAGAGGCCAAGGAGACTCCAGACAAGGAATTCGACTCTTACAACAAACTGGACTTCATCGTTTCGAAGTCAGCAGATGGCAAACTTACCGTCAATTACAAGACAGGATCCTACGTAGGCAACGGCTTCGCCGTAGAAGTGACGAGCGTCAAGCTTCAGAAGATGGCCGTTAAGTCGGTCAAGACTGTGGCGGTGGCACCTGAACAGACACTGAAGGGACAGACAGACCTCCCGATGCTTCGTGTTGATGTTGAGGCGGAGGGTGACTTTGGCTCAACCGACGTGACCAAATTCATCGTCAACGCCACGGAGAATGCCATCATCGGCAAGGCGAGAATCTACGCAACAGACACTGTTTCCGCATTCTCCACGACCAAACTCTTTGCAGAGGGAGCGTCAACTCCATACGAATTTGACGGGAAATATACCATCAGCGACCGTGGTGTCTATAAATTCTGGGTGGCATACGACATTGTTCCGACTGCCACTGTAGGCCAGAAGGCAACGGCAGAACTGGCTTCTGTCACCAGTACGGCAACGCTGACACCCGAAACCGCCGTTACTGCCACAACAACCGTTAAGGCAGGATTCAGCGGAAACATAACCGTCGGACACGAAGAGAAATACAAGACAATACAATCGGCCATCGATGCCGTCAGCAGTGGTATCGAAGGACCAGTGAATATCACCGTGAAGCCGGGTATTTACAAAGAGCACGTCAATATTCCGCAAATCCCTGGCATGTCGGCAGTGAACGTTCTGACCATCGAATCATCGACAGGCAACTACAATGACGTGAAGATCTACAACGATAACTACATCAGCAGCGGATACTCCGACGACCAAATGGCCCGCGAATACGGAATCGTGACCTTCGATGGAGGAGATTACGTGACGCTACGTGGAGTTGAGATCTATACAGAGCAGATCAATTATCCAGCGGTTGTTCGCGTTCGCAATGTGAGTCAGCACGTAACAATAGAGAATTGCTACCTGCATGCACCTATTTCAACCAACTATCAGCAGGATATCAACCTCCTTGAGATGTACTCTCCTAACGAAGCGAACAAGAACAACGACTATATCACCGTTAAGAACAACATCTTCGAGGGTGGTTACAAAGGCCTTCACCTCGGTGGAACCAGCTATGTCAAGCTGCCGAAGGAGATTGGCGGACAGGTGGTTGGCAATACTTTCCGCAATCAGGGAGCAAAGGCCATCTACGCAAAGAAAGAAACCAATGTGAAAATCATTGGCAACACCATCGAAAACAATACCACCGACAAGTCGGACTTCAATGGTCTCGACCTCGATGGTGAGGGACAGATACAGATTGAGGGCAATAAGTTCTATCTTGACACCAAGAATTACTCCGGCGCCATCTACGTACGCTCCATCACTGCCACAGCTGAGGCACCGGCAAGCATCATCAACAACGTTGTCATCACCAACTCAAGCAACAACAGTACCTATGGTATCAAGATGGGAAGAAAGTCTGAAAATGTCAACGTGGCGCACAATACGGTTCGTTTTACGGGAACAGCGACCAAGGGATCCGTGTTCTGGGCGAACGATAACATGAGCAATGTGAACCTCACACAGAACCTCTTGCAAAACGACGCTGGCGGTTACATCTACCGTTTCTACAAGACCGACAACGTTCGGACAGTGAACTACAGCAAGAACAATATCTTTACCACTGGAAAGGTGCTGGCTTTCCCGAAGAAGGATGTGGCAACGTTTGACGACTGGAAGGCGATGTCGAATGAGACGGGCAGCTTCAACGAGGCAGTGGAGTTCCTCGACGCAAAGATTCTTGAGCCGAAGAGCGAGGGTAACCTCCGTAAGACAAGTCCTTTGGCCTACGTTAAGACCGATGTTACTGGTGCGACGCGTGACGCTGAGCATCCAACTATAGGTGCATACGAGTTCGACGCTACGACCGACGCACCACAGATGGCAACCGATTACCCATCAGTGACCAACATAACGGACAACTCCGCCGTCGTGAATGTCAAGGCGGACAAGAACGGAAAGGGCTATATCGTCATCAAGAAGAAGGGCGAATCAGCTCCGACAAAGGATGAAATCATCGCTGCCGGCAACACCGTCACATTCGGAAACGGCGACGTTGCGTCCTATAACGCTACCGGACTGGAAAAGGATGATACATACGTGGCTTACATTGTGCTTGTGGATTTGCGCGGAAACCAAGGCGAAGTCGTGGCAAGCAAAGAGTTTGTAGCTACCTCTGCACCAGCTCCTATTGAGATGAAGGCGCCGAAAGTAGTTGCCGAGAACAAGACAATAGCCCTCGGCGAGGCAGCCAACTTGAAGGCGACCATCAGCGAAGGCAAGGAGCCTTATACAGTGAAGTGGGTCAATGGCAAGCATGAGGAAGTGGCAACCGATGTTGTTCCGACCGAGAACGATGATTACATCGTGACCGTTACCGATGCTAACGGCATGTCGGCATCAGACACCTGCCGTGTGATGGTGACCGGCGACGCTGTGACAGCCACCTTCGAGAACCTCTATCTTGACAAAGAGAGTTACTGGAACGGAAGAGTGAACAAGTTCAGCTCATTCGTCAGTGGTACATACGAGTTTGATAACAAGTGCTATCCTGAGATAGCGACTTGGTTCTACTATGGTTACTCCAACCGAACATCGACCACTTTCAGCGGACTCGACGACCAGTTCAACAGTGCTGTCGGACATGGCGTTGATGGTTCGGAGAACTACGGTGTGGCTTATCCGCAGAATGGCAAGATAAAAGTGACCAACAAGGCGGACGGTGACTTAATCCGCGGATTCTATATCACCAACACTGCTTGGGTCGTTGATGCTGTGAAGAACGGCGACGGCATGTCGAAGCCCAATCCAAGGGTTGGCTTCCAGAAGGGTGACTTCTTCAAACTGATTGTCACTGGCAACAAATCAGACGGCACAAAGAAAACTGTTGACTTCTATCTTGCCGACTATCGCTCGGAGAAAGAGGCCGATCACTACGTCATAGATTCGTGGGAGTGGCTCGATCTTCGTGAATTGGGCGAGGTTAAGTCACTGACGTTCAAGTTCGACGGAACAAAGCGCAATGCACCGGGTGCCAACGGCATCACCACTCCTTGGTACTTCTGTTTCGATAACTTCAATGGCGAGCGCCCAGTCAAGGACGCAGGTACACAGTCTGTTGCCGAAACGATGGATATTGCCTCACTCTTCACACCTGACGGTTCAGATGCCACCATCACATACGAGATTGTTGAGGGCACGAACGTCAACTCTGAGGTGAAAATAACAGACGATGGAAAACTCGTTGTCACAGGCAAAAACAAGGAAAAGTTCACCGTTGTGGTGAAGATGACACAGGCTGGAAAGTCGCAGTATGTGCGCATACCAGTCGATTACACTACAGGCATCCACACAGTCAATGCTTCGGCCGACGATGCCTCAGTGAAAATATTATCAGGAGAAATTGTAGTAACTTTAGCCAACACACAATTTAAGGTAGAAGTCTATACAACTTCTGGTTTGCTGGTTGAGAAAACCTATGCTAACGGAAGAGCTGCGGTACGTTTACCACAAGCAGCGAAAGGTATTTATGTAGTAAAGATTGATACAGGAAACAAACTTATCAGTAAAAGTATTGTTGTGAAATAATACAAGTATTCTTTAATTCCGCTTTTTCAATGAAGCCGTGTATCGTTGATGATACACGGCTTTGTTTATTTTTGGCGGTCCAACCTTATCGGGAACGTGGCTTATCGCTCATTCTCATTTCAGCCGTTGGTTGCCGTTGGTGAGGATGCGGTTCCCATTGGTGAGGGTGGCGGATGTTTTTGGTGAGGATGCGGTTGCCATTGGTACGGATGACGGATGTTTTTGGTGAGGATAGGGGTGCCGTTGGTGAGGGTGGCAGATATTTTTGATGAGAATACGGTTGCCGTTGGTGAGGGTGCGGATGATGGTAGTGTGGCTACCGCCGTTCAGGAGCTTTGAAAGAAGTTTCTGCAGCAGTGCCATCGGTCACTTTCTGTAGATAGAACTCATAGCGGAAGGCAAGGGGAGAGTACGCCGTAAACGAACGACAGCCGGAAAACACCTGTGTTATTTCCGGCTGTCGTTGTCGTTATGTGCGTTTATCTGCCTGTATTGGGCAGTATCAGTCTGGCCACCCGTATGCCCGTATTGTAGGGACGAGCCATGAGATAGTGGTAGAGCGTTTCCGTTGGCTCAACCACGGCATTGCCGTTCTTCGTCAGACTCGATGCGTTGATGAGGTGCAGTCCGTCCTTGTGCCACACTGCTATGCCGAGATGTGTGGTGTCGAGGTTCTTTTTGTTGGTGACGAGCGCTATGAGGTCGCCGTCGTGCACCACGCTGCGCATTAGTGCCACGTTCTTGAGTTGCTGTTTGGGAATGTAACGCACGCTGGTTCCGTTCGTTGCATCCTCCAAGGCTTTGATGGCACTCACCCGTCGGGGGTTGTTGCGCAACATGTCGTAGGCACTTTGGTTTTGACTCATGTAGTTGATCTTCAGCTTTTGGACGGCGGTGAACGGCGGATTGGGCGTGCTGATCTCCTTGACGAATCCCATTCGTTCGTTGTCCGTCAGCCACCAGTGGAAGTAGTGCAGCCGGTTCTCATAGCTCAGTTTTCCTCCTCGGTAGCGTATTTTCGTCAGCATGTCGGCGAAGTCGTCGAAAGTGGTCAGCCCTCTGTCGATGCAGAGCACCATTGCCACCACGTTTTCGAGATAAGTGGTGCAGTCGAGCTCATCCAAGTTGACGACCAACTTCTCCGAACTGTTCCTGTCGAGTGTGTGTGCCACGTATGGTTTGCCTATAAACAGTCGTGCCACACGGAGTATCATCTCCCCTTTGGTGAGCTTTTTCCTCATTGTGGCGAGCTCTTTGAGTGTCTTTTCCACCCTTGTCCTGTCGGTCGTTGAGCCTTTGCTTTTCGGTGTCTGTTCTTTGGTTGGCCGTTGTTTTTGTGCCGTTGTCGTCGTCACACTGTCCGGCTTTTCACTGGTAGCCTGTTCGGTCCTGTTTGCCCTGATATTGCACGACGCGAGCGTTGCAATGGTCATCAGCGATATGTATATTCTTTTCATGTTGGTTAGTCTTTCTTTTTCTTTTTCTTCATTCCTTTCTTCCCGAAGTTAACGCCTGCGTAGAGATTCACGCTCCCAAAGAAGTTATTGGTTGAGAATCGGCTTCTCCTATAGTTGTATGCGTGTAGGATGGCGCTCATTCCAGCATACCATTTCGTATCGTTCCACACGATTCCGAAACGTCCCGTGCCGTCGATGTTCAGGTTTTTGAACGAGAACTCGCGCAGCGATAGGTGCTTTCGTTCAACATCGCCCGTGCTTCGCTTATAGGCCAGTCCCATTGTCAGCGATGCGGCCATCAGCCAGTTGCGGGCGAACACCCAGTTGTAGGCATATCCCCCCGACACGGCGAAGTCAGAGTATTGCACTTTGCCAAACATCATCGTGCTGTCGAGCTGCGCTTTTTCTGCGTTAGGTCCCAGACGGTCGCTGATGAGCTGGTTGAGTGCGTTCCAGTCAACAGATAGTGTGTGTTTCGTGTATCCGATTCCGATGAGTGGGCTTCCTGCCGATCTTCGCTGCACGGTGCTTTGGCTGAATGCCGCAGGATAGGAGAATCGCCGATGGTTGAAGATGTAGTAGATGTTCAGTCCCTTGATGGTGGATGTGAGTCCTGCGAACTGTGCTCCTTCGACGGCCCTTGTGTCTATATTCTCTTCGAGTTTCAATGTCCTTATTTTGTAGTCGTTGCCCGTTTTGCGATAGTAGAAGTCGATTCCGACCATCGAACTGTAGAGGCTTAGGTCGTATTCCTGCCGTTGATGGTCTTGATGCTTTAGGTTGAGGTGCTTGATGTCGATAGTGTAGCCGAGGAATATCCATCTCCATCCGAAGTAAGGACCTATCCTGATGTTGGGTTCGGGTGCGAAGGTGATGCTCTGTCCCTCCTTGTTGTTGAGCCTATAGACTTCGTATGTGTTGGTGTTTTGGAGCATTACGGTGAAGTTGTAGTGCTGTGGCTCGATGTAGTTGGAGTCGATATCGTTGAACCGGTACAGTGTGTTTTTTGCTTTGTGCAGCTGTCGTTGGTACCATCGGCTTGTCGTATCTACCCTCATCCATCGTATCGAGTCGGCCGTGGTCATCTCGTCCGTACCGTTTGCCTTTATGTTGAATGATGCCACGATGAGGAACAGTGTGGCGATGGCGAGTCTGATGTGCCAGTATAGAGTGTTTGTTGTGAAGCGCATTTAAATCTTGCCTAATATACGGTCCATCACCCAGTTAGTAGGGGTGGCGCTGATGCTTGTGGAGTCGCATTTTCCGAAGCCCTGTAAGTCCTCGACCACTGCCTTGATGAGTGGCAGTTGCACGTGTTTCGGATTGGGCACTTCAATGTTGTGTTGTCCGTCGCTGGTGTAGAGTTTGATGGGAGTGTAGTTATAGACCGAGAAAGCCACGCGTCCCTGTGTGCCGAATATCTCGATGCTGTCTTCTCTTGCGCTCTCGTGCGATGCGAAACTCCATGCCCCACTTCCGTTGAGTCCGTTTTCAAATCTGAATACGGCATTAACGGTGTCCTCAACGTCGTAAAGTCCGGCGCGGTTGGCCGTGTATCCGTGTGCTTTGACGATGATTCCGAAAAAGTACTGTAGCAAATCGATCTGGTGTGGTGCGAGGTCGTAGAAGTATCCTCCACCCGATATGTTCGATTGCAGTCGCCAGGGCAGCGAATCGTTCAGGTTGTAGTCCAGGTCGCGTGGCGGAACGGCGAATCTAACCTGCACTGTGAGCACCTTGCCGATGGTTCCTTGTGCCACAATCTCCTTGACTTTGTTGAAATAGGGTAGCTTTCTCCTGTAGTAGGCCACAAAACAAGGTACTCCCGTTTGTTCGGAGACGCGGTTGATGCGTACGCAATCCTCATACGATGCTGCCAGTGGCTTCTCAATGTAGCACGGCTTTCCGGCCCTCATGGCCATGATGGCATAGGTGGAGTGCGCCGATGGCGGTGTGGCAATGTAGATGGCATTCACGTTGGGATTGTCCATGAGCATCTGTGCGTCGGTGTACCAGTTCTTGATTCCGTGTGCGTTGGCATAGGTGCGGGCTTTCTTCACGCTGCGGCTGAACACTGCTTCTACGTGCGAGCCTGCCACTTCGTTGAAGGCCGCCCCTGATTTCTGTTCCGACACCTCGCCACATCCTATAAAACCCCAGTTGATCTGTTTCATGCTTGCTACTTTTCTGCAAATATACAAAAATTCTCTCACACTGCTCCATCTGCCCGATGATTTTCGATTGGCAGTCTCATTTTTTTGTCGTTCTGAGGTAAAGATTCTTTACACAGTGAATTTTTTTTGCAGCGTTGCAAACCGTTGAATTACAGTAATATACGTTTTGGCTGGCGAAACCTTAGCTTTTACTGTGTGAAAGCTCATCTTCGAGCTTGTCATTGTTGACCTTTCGCCATGCCGAAGGTCAGCTTTGGCAGTTTGTTTTGATTTTTTTCTTACAATCGTGGCTGGTGTTCCACTCCCAAATGGGCGGTCAGACGTTGTCAGGATGCCCTGCATTCATTGTCGAATGCTGAACTTGTCGTCTGGCCCCCAGTGTGTTGTAACCCCATGTTAACGTATTCTTAGGAATAGTGTAACGTCGTTTTCGCACTTTTGAAACGCTGGTATCGTACCTTTGCACCGTACAAATATTGCTGAAATAGGAATTAGAAAGATGAAATTTTTTAGGTTGAATATAGGTGTTTACAAATTGTTTTTTATGGATTAGAATGAGCCGAAGCAGCTGACTTGTTGCGAAACCCGTTAGCGTGCCGAAGCCATTGTGTTGATGATGCGATATTATCGGCCGTCCGAATCAAAGTTTTGAAGACAATTGAGAGCGTATGATTCTCTCTGTGTAAGTTTTATTTAGATTGTATTCCCAAAGGGGGGTGGCCCGCATGGTGGTCTCCTCCCTTGTCGTTTGACCCGCTGGCGCGAAAATAATATGCGCCCATCTGCGGGAAATGTCACATAAAATTGCTATCTTTGTCGTCACATTGCGCCGGCAGACTCTCAGTGGCAAGCCTGAGAACGGCATTTCTACGATACATACACCCATGCGTTTAGACAAGATATCCATCATCAACTACAAGAACATTCAGGCGGCATCGCTCAATCTGTCGCCCAAGATGAACTGCTTCATCGGGCACAACGGCGAGGGAAAGACCAATTTTCTCGATGCCATCTACTACCTGTCGTTCTGTAGGAGCTCGTTCAACCCGAAAGATTCCGAAGTGATGCGCCACGAAAGCGACTTCTTCGTGATAGAAGGCGACTATACCGCCGACGGAGGAGACAGCGAACAGGTGTATTGCGCTATGAAACGGGGAACGAAAAAGCACTTCAAGCGCAACAAGAAGGAATATAAGAAACTCTCTGAGCACATAGGGCTCATCCCGCTCATATTCGTTTCGCCAGCCGACAGCTCGCTCATCGAGGGCGGAAGCGAGGAGCGGCGCAGACTGATGGACGTGGTTATTTCGCAGTACGACCGACGTTACATCGACTCACTCGGACGTTACAACAAGGCATTGCTACAGCGTAACTCCATGTTGAAGCAGGACGACGAGCCCGACGCTACGCTCATGGAACTGCTGGAGCAGCAAATGGCCGAACTTGGCACTGACATCTATCGCAAGAGGGCAGCCTTCGTCAAGGAACTCGTGCCCGTTTTTCAGACCATTTACCAGCAGATTTCGCAAGACCGTGAGCAAGTGTCGCTCGAATACGTGTCGCACGCACAACGGGGCGACCTCCTCGACGTCATCAGACGCGACCGGGCGAAAGACCGTATCATGGGCTACTCGCTCCACGGCATACACAAGGACGACCTGACGATGAAACTCGGCGGCTATTCCATGAAGCGAGAAGGCAGCCAGGGACAAAGCAAGACATTCGTTCTCGCACTCAAGTTGGCACAGTTCAACTTCCTCCGACGGACCGCCGGCAACCGCACTCCCTTGCTTCTCTTGGACGACATCTTCGATAAGCTCGACTCCGACCGCGTGGAGCAAATCGTCAGACTCGTGTCGGGTGAGGATTTCGGGCAGATTTTCATCACCGACACCAACCGTGACCACCTCGACAGGATACTCCACAGTGGCGGTTCAGACTACAAACTCTTTGCCGTCGAGGACGGAGAGATAACAGAAAGGAACGGCGACGATGTTCAGGCGTAAGGTACAGACATTGACTGACGTACTCGGAAAGGCACTTCGGGATGGCGGACTGGAGTCTCCGCTGCTGCAGAAGCGCATCGTCGATGCGTGGGATGTCGTCGTAGGGCCTACCGTCTCGCGCTACACACAGCAGAAATACATCAGAAACCAGACCCTTTGCGTGAAAATCATCAACCCGGCGCTTCGCCAAGACCTTTCCATGATGCGCACACAGCTCGTCAAAAGGCTCAACGAACATGTCGGATCGTTCGTCATCGCCGAGGTGAGAATCTACTGACCGTGGGGCGGTGGCTCGGCAAGCAAGCGTCCTTATCTCCGAAAACCCAATGACGTCAGTCATGAGTCAGACTATAATGAGGGCGGCACCATCCTCGATGTGAGGTTCGGCGAATCGCCGAAAACAAAGAAAAGCCCATTTCAACACTCGTTTTTGAGTATTGAAATGGGCTTTCCCTATTGGATTGTTTCCAACAGAAAGATGTTCAAAAAGTCATTCGTGTTTTGCTCCGTCCTCCTTCACCACGTCCTCAAAGCACCTCGTTCACCTTCTGATCATGCTCGTCGGTGGGTATTCTGTCGAGCTTTTGGAAGTCGAAACAAATGCCAACCTTGTAGGCTTTGGACACTTGGCGCAGAAAACGGTCATAGTAGCCTTTGCCACGGCCGAGGCGATTGCGGTCGTTGTCGAAGCTCATGCCAGGCACTGCGATAAAGTCGATGTCGTCGTAGTCGGTGAATAGCTCGCCGATGGGTTCGAGAATGTGGAACGAACTCTCAGCCATGTCGTCCGGACCGGTGTAGCGTCGTATCTCCATTTCTGTGTCGCTGATGACCACGGGTAGCAGAACGTTCTTTCCTGCCTCGACCATCTCGTCGGCGAAGCTGTGCGTATAAACCTCGTCGGGGAGCGAATGATAGAGGAGTAGTGTCTTTGCGGCCTTCAGTTTCGGATGGTTGCGAAGGCGGTCGATGACTTCAGCCGACCGTTCGCGCAGTTGTTCCTTGGTGAACTGTCGCTTTCGATTGCGGATTTCTTTTCGTAACTCTGATTTGTTCATATCAATACTAAATAGTGTGGCTTGCTTATTGCAGTGTTATAGCCGATTTGTTGTAGTCTGTTTCTTGGCCATCGGTCAACGACGGGGCAGTGTTCCTCGCTGAACGATGGGCCTTGATGGGAATGCGGCTCCCTTTTTGAACACCTCCCGTGCCTGTCTGATCATCTCGTCGTTGCGGTTCAGGTACTGGTTCCATGCCTGTTCGTCGAGCATATTGTAGATGATTCGGCTGTTGATGTAGTTCTCCAGCAGGCCGTGCGACTTGCGAATGAGATTGTTGCGTCGTCGGAGACCGTTCTTTTCGGCATAGTTGGCGAAGTCGTTCACGAGATTCCGTCCCGTGAGATATTCCGAAAGGGGCTGCATTTCGGTGAATTTCTTCAGTGTTTGCCTGTTATTGTCGGTGTATTGGAAGGCGTATTGCAGTATGAGACCGCTGACTGCCGCCTCCTTATAATAGGAAGTAACCGCCGTTGTGTCTTCTGGCACGAATATGTCGGGAGTGATTCCACCGCCGCCATAGACAATCCGTCCGTTGTTGGTGTGGTATGCCGGTCCCGTGTGCTTGATACTGTCTTGCGAGAAGAACTCTCCGTGCTGATAGCGGCTGAGCAAGTCTTGCTCGTAGTCGGCATTGTCACCCGGCTTGAATGGCTTTTGTATGCATCTTCCCGAAGGGGTGTAGTAGCGTGCGATGGTGAGTCTGATCATGCTTCCGTCGGGGAATTGTATCTGTTGTTGTACGAGTCCCTTGCCGAAGGAGCGCCTTCCGATGATGACACCTCTGTCGTTGTCTTGGATAGCTCCGGCAAAGATTTCGGATGCTGAGGCGGAGCCTTCGTTGATGAGGACTACGAGTGGTATTTGCTGATAGCTGCCCTTGCCTCTGCTGCGGTATTCCTTGCGTGGGCTCTTCCTTCCCTCGGTGTAAACCACGAGTTGGTCTTTCTTGAGGAACTCTTCTGCCATCTGCACGGCACTTTCCAGGTAGCCGCCGGAGTTGTCTCGCAGGTCGATTACTAAGTGATCGGCGCCCTGCAGGTTGAGTTGCTGTAGCGATGCGAGCATTTCGGCGTAGGTTCGCTCACCGAAGTTCTTGATGCGCATGTATCCTGTTGAATCGTCGAGCATGTAAGTTGCGGTGATACTCTTCATGGTGATGTCGCCACGGGTGAGTATGAAGTACTTGGTTTCTTTCTCTCCGAAGCGCCGCACGCCTATTTTCACCTTTGATCCTTTCTGTCCTTTCAGGCGGTGCATGGCTTCTTCGGTGGTGACGCTTTTGCCTACGAATGGTCGGTTGTCTATGCTGACAATCTTGTCGCCTGCGAGTATGCCGGCTTTGTCGGCCGGTCCGTTTTTGATGACGTTCTGAATGTGGATGGTGTCTTCGCGGATGGTGAACTCGATGCCTACTCCTGAGAAGGAGCCTTTTAAGTCATCGGTGGCCATCTGCACGTCTTTGGCGCTGATATAGACGGAGTGTGGGTCGAGCTCTGCCAGTATTTCGGGCATTGCTTTCTCAACGAGTTCATCGATATTGACCGAGTCAACGTATTGGTCGTCTATGATATGGAGCAGGTTACTCAGTCTGCTGCTTCCGCTGTTGATGATGTTCAGGCGGTTGCCTGAGAAGTGACTGGTGTAGAAAGTTCCGATGAGCACGCCTATGACGACGCAGAGTGACAGCCACAGTGGCATGAATCGGTTATTCTTGTTCTGACTCATGGTCTTCTGGATTTAAATATTTTACCTCGATATTGGCACGTTTGAGTAGGTCGATACCTTCGGTGAGGCGGTATTTTTCGGCATATACTACTCTCTTGATGCCTGCTTGTATGATAAGTTTTGCGCATTCTATGCAGGGCGATGCTGTGACGTAGAGTGTCGATCCGTCACTGTTGTTGCCGCTGCGGGCAAGTTTGGTGATGGCGTTGGCCTCGGCATGCAGTACGTAGGGTTTGGTTTGGCCGCCCTCGTCTTCGCAGATGTTTTCAAAACCGCTGGGTGTGCCGTTGTAGCCGTCGCTGATGATCATCTTGTTCTTGACTACGAGTGCGCCTACTTGTCGGCGCTTGCAGTAGGAGTTCTCTGCCCAGACGCGGGCCATGCGCAGGTAACGGTAGTCGAGAAGGGTTTGTTTGTCTGTCATTTTGAAGCCTCCCCCAACCCCTCCGAAAGGAGGGGAGCCCAAATTGGCGGGGGTTGATGGGCTGATGGATGGTTTGTGGGCGATGATGGGGGCTCCAATGGACACTGGCTGCTCTGCCTGTGACACAGGGGAGGTTGCCCTGATTTCGCTTTCTTGATTTGTTCTATGTTCTGCTGTCAGCTGGTTGCGGACTGGGGGCGATGCTTGCGTGAGTTCGGCATTGTGCCGCCACCTTGCACGTATTGAGTTACGCCATTCCTTGCAATGAGCTGTCGCTTTGCCACGTTGAGGGATGATATTTTCTTCTGTGGGTGGCTATTTTTTGGGCAATGAGCTTTCACACTGCGATAGCTTAGCTTTTGCGTGGTGATAGCTTAGCTTTTACCTTGCGATTGGTGAGCTTTCGTTTTGCGGTGCTTTCGGGCTTGTTTTGTGGTGCCTTTTGGTTGGCTGTTTGTTGTGCCTTGAGCGGTTGCTTCGTTGCTCTTTTCTCGCTTATTGCTTTTTCTTGATTCCGTTGCGCTCCAGCAGTGCGTCGATGGTGGGTTCTTGTCCACGGAAGCGCTTGTAGAGGGTCATCGGGTGCTCGGTGCCGCCTTTTGAGAGGATGTTGTCGCGGAAGCTCTGGGCCGTCTTCTGGTCGAATATGCCGTTTTTCTTGAACAGGCTGAAGGCGTCGGCGTCGAGTACTTCGGCCCATTTGTAGCTGTAGTAGCCTGCTGCGTAGCCTCCTGCCATGATGTGCGAGAACTGTGTTGTCATGCATGTTCCGTCGAGTTGTTCGCCTATGATGGCTTTCTCCCATGCTTTCTTCTCGAATGGGATGATGTCGCTTGTGAACGGTTCCTTTTGGGTGTAGTATGCCATGTCGAGCAGTCCGAAGCTGACTTGCCTCAGGCAGGCGGTGGCTGCCTGGAAGTTCTGGCTGGCTATGATTTTGTCGATGAGTTCGTCGGGCATCGGCTCTCCTGTCTGGTAGTGGAAGGCGAATGTGCGCAGGAAATCCTTCTCCACTGCGAAGTTTTCCATGAACTGTGAGGGGAGTTCCACGAAGTCCCACCAGACGTTTGTTCCCGACTGGCTCTCGAAACGGGTGTTGGCGAACATGCCGTGGAGCGAGTGTCCGAACTCGTGGAGGAAGGTTTCTACTTCTCCGAGCCTAAGCAGTGCGGGCTTGTCGTCGGTGGGTTTTGAGAAGTTCATCACCAGTGATGCGTGTGGTCGTATGTTCTCGCCCTCGCGTGTGATGCGCTGTCCTTGGTATTCGGTCATCCATGCGCCGTCGCGCTTTCCTTTTCGGGGGAAGAAATCGACGTAGAGCACGGCGAGATAGGAGCCGTCCTTGTCGAAGACCTCGTAGGCTTTCACGTCGGAATGATAGACGGGTATGTCGCCGTTTTCCTTGAATGTGATGCCGTAGAGTCGTGTGGCGAGTCCGAACACGCCTTTGATGACGTTGTTGACTTCGAAGTATGGGCGCAGCATTTCGGGGTCGAGATCGTACTTTTCGAGTTTCAACTGGTGGGCATAGTAGGCTGTGTCCCATGGCATCAGTCTGAAATCGCTTCCCTCTCGCTTCTGTGCCAGTGACTTAATCTCGCCCAGTTCTTCGATGGCCGTTGGCTTGTAGGCCTCGATGAGGTCGTCGAGCAGGCGATAGACGTTCTTCACGTTGGAGGCCATCCTGTATTTCATGACGAAGTCGGCATAGGTTTCGTAGCCCAGCAGCTGCGCCATCTCTCTCCTGAGGTTCACGAGTCGCTTGCAGATGTCGAGGTTGTTCTCTTCGTTGTCCTTGATACACATGGTGTTGCGTGCCATGTAGAGTTGCTTTCTCAGTTCTCTCTGTGTGCTGTACATCATGAACGGACCGTAGCTTGGTGCGTCGAGGGTGAACGTCCATCCATCGAGTCCTTGCTCCTTTGCCGTTGTTGCGGCAGCCTCGCGTACGGTTTCGGGCAGTCCTTCGAGCTGTTTGGGGTCGTCGATGTGGAGCGTGTAGGCCTTGTTTTCCTTCAACAGGTTCTGTGAGAACTGCAGTGCGAGCATGCTTGCCTCCTCTGTGAGCTGTCGTAGCTTTTCTTTCCCTTTCTCGTCGAGGAGCGCACCGCTTCTCACGAATCCGTCGTAGCTTTCCTCCAGTAGCTTGTTCTCTTCCGGAGTCAGTTCTCTGTGGTGGTCGTGTACGGCCTTGATGCGTGCGAAGAGCCGTGGGTTGAGGCTCACATCGTTGGCGTGCTTGGTCAGTATGGGGCTCATTTTCTGCGCCAGTGCGTCCATCTCGTCGCTGGTGTCTGCGCTGAGCATGTTGAAGAACACGCTTTCGACGCGTGAGAGCAGGTCGTAGTAGTGCTTTCGGCCCTCTACCTCGTCTTCTCTGATGAGGGTATTGTCGAAGGTTGGTTCTTCGGGGTCGTTGATTGTCTTGTCGATCTGCTCATTCTCTCGGCGTATTCCCTCAAGCATGGCTTCCTCATAGTCGGCGAGTGTGATATCGCCGAACGGAACAGTGTTGTGTGGAGTGTTGTAGGGCAGTAGGAAGGGATTGGTTCTTTGTCCTTCCTTCGTTGTATTTTCTGTCATTTCTTGCTTTCTCAAATTATTCGTACAAAGTTACTTAAAATATGTGTAATCGCAAGAAATAACGTGAGTTTTAACGCAATTTTTCTAATTGTGGGATGATTATTTGCCCTCTTGTAAGGATAATAAGTTTTTCGTCGTTGAGTCGGTTGAGCATCACCGACACGTTGAGTCTGCTCTCGTGGATTTCATCTGCGAGATTCTGCATCTTGATTTCTATTTTCTTGGTGCCTCCTTGGTGGCTGCAGTGCGTGCGAACGAAGTGGATGAACTTGTCGCGGATGTGCCTTGGCTGTTGCTGCCATGGCAGTCGGCCGTGGCGTTGGGCCTGTGTGGAGAGCATGTTGAAGAAGTTGAGCCTGAAGATGAGGTAGTTTTCCGATAGTCTTAGTATTTCGTTCTTGTCGATTGACAATAGGTTGCAGTCGGTCGCTGCTGTGTAGGTCTTGGAGTGATGCTGCATGAGGCCGAACATGTGCTCAGGTTGTATGACCGCCGGCGCATCTATCTCCTCTTCAATGCTGTAGCTGTGATCGTCGGCTTGACTTCTTACGCTCAGTTTTCCGTCCATGAGGAAGTAGAGTTGCGTGCATTTGTCGTTCTCTTTGAGCAGCACTGCGTTGGGCTTGAGTTTGAGAAAACTGAACTTTGTTGAGCCTACGATCTGCGACAGGTCCTCGGCGCCGATGCCGAGGAACAGCGGTAGTTCGAGAAGCTTGTCGTAGATTTGCAGCATGGGTGAGTGGTGGCGTGCCCTTAGTTGATGATTTTCTTTTCCAACTCTGGGCTGTACCACACTTTCAGTGCGCCTTTTCCGTCGCTGTAGATAAAGTAGGCCATGAGTTCCTTGTGCTTTTCGAGCACCTTACGGGCCTTTTCGATGCCCATTACCATGAAAGCGGTGGCATAGGCGTCGGCCGTTGCGCAGTCGTTGGTCAGCACAGTGGCCGAGAGCAGTGAGTGTTGAACTGGGAAACCCGTCTTGGGGTCAATGGTGTGGGCGTACTTCTTGCCACCCTTGTAATAGAAGTTGCGGTAGTTTCCGCTTGTGGCCATTGCCTTGTCGGTGACGTTGAGCACGGTCTGTATTTCGGTATTCACGTCCGTGCTGTCCTCTATGGGTTTGTTGATGCCTATCTTCCACGGCACCCTTTTTTCGCTATTGCCGCTTGTTACAATCTCTCCGCCTATCTCAATCATGAAATTGGTGATGTCGTTCTTGCGCAGAAAGCGTGCCACAACGTCTGCTCCGTAGCCTTTGGCGATGGCAGAACAGTCGAGCATCACTTGCGGATGGCTCTTCCAAATACTTTTTCCGACGAGCGAAACCTTGTCGTAGCCAATGAATTGCATCAGGCTGTCAATTTTCTGCCTTGATGGATTTGAGCCTTGTTTGAAACCGAATCCCCACAGGTTGACCAGTGGTGCCACGGTGATGTCGAACGCTCCGTCGGTCTCTCTTGAGACTTGCTTGGCATGATCGAACACTTCGACGAACATTTCATTAAGTTTCGTCGGGCGGTTGGAGTTGATTTTCGATATGATGGATTCCTTGTTGAAGGTTGAAAGCGAGTTGTCAACCTTTCGCAGCTCAGCCTCGATTTCCGGTTGCAGGTCCTTGTCACTCTGGTAGGTGATGTTGTAAACCGTGCCAAATACGAAACCTTGGTTGTGTTGGTAAGGCATCGATTGCTGGTGGCTCACGATGTAAACCGTTCCGATAATCAGAAATGCGAGGAATGGTAATTGCCAGAGGAGTTTCTTGTTGTGTTTCATTGTTCGTTATTCACTGTTCGATGTTCGATTATTCTTGTTTTGTGTCGTGATTTCTGTCTCATTTTCAGGTGGTTGCTTTGCCACGGCTGGCCGGTCTTCGCACTTGAACAGTCCGCCGGTCGTCGTTTGGTGGTTGGTTTGCGAACGAATCAGAATTCAAGCATGACGTTGAACGTTGCGTCGAGTCTTGAGCTGCCGCTCCGTCCGTAGCCGGGGATGTACCAAGGCTCACCTATCTCGCCGTGTTTCTTGTGGATGTTCGCCTTGTAGCGGACCGACCACCCCAAATGTAGTGGCCCCCAGATCTTCGCATTCACACCTCCCACGATTTCTCCCCACAGGTAAGTGGCGCTGACACCAGTCGCTCCGAACTCCACTTTGCCACCCCAGACAGGGTCGGTGGTGTCTTTGCTGCTGATATCGTACTTGAATGACGAGAAGCCCAGTCTGCCACCGATCAGCAACCGGTAAACATCGTGCTTGTCTTTGAGGATGTTGAAGTCGCAGCCGATGCGCCCAAAGGGTGCGTTGGTTTTGAAGCGGATGCCCGTTGTCTCATCGGTCTTGTCGGCTTGTCCAACTCCCGCTTCGACAACGGGGAAGTACCGGTCCTTGAGGTTCACCTGTGCCATCGCCTCATATTGTCCGTAGTCGCCCAAAAGCCTACGGGCTGGGCCCACAAGGTCAGCTCCCACGGTGACTCCGCGGAAGAACGGGATGGTGTCGGCTTTCACTTTCTCCACCGTCTTTCGCCGCTGGCCACTGGCTTGCTGTGGAATGGCTATCAGAAAGCTAAAGGCCAGAATTGAAATATATGTACAGATGTTGTTTCGTTTCATCATAGTCAACGTTGGGATCGTGGATAACGATGGAGTCGATGCGGTGCTTCGTGCATTCGACGCTTGTTATTGTGTGGAAGAAGCTTGGCGGACAATCCACGCTTTCAAAGTGACTTTTGTCCGTTTTGTTCACCCTCACCGTGTCGAGAGCCTGCTTTCCTTTTGCGTCGGTGTAGAGAAATAGCAGCTCATCGGTAGGTTTCTGGTAGCTCATCGGCAGGTAGAACGTGTAGGTGTTGACGAGTCGGTTGAGCACCACTGCGTCATTGCTGTCTGGTCGCATAGTGATCACCGTCAGTGTGTCTCTTAGCGTGTCGCCTTTCATGGCATACTGCGAGTAAACCTTGGTGCTTAGCGGACAGTTCTCTTCCGAACAGGCTGCCAACAGCAGACTAAAGGCGATGGCAATGATGAGCAATGCCCGTTGTTTGCTGAGCGGCGAGTTCATGATAGGGTAGTGTTGACGGTTCGGATTCATTCAATTTTGCTTGTCGATGTTGATTTCTTCTTCGATGAGATATTCGTTTCGGCCCTGACTGTTACGACTGATGAGGTCGCCGAGGAATCCTGCGAGGAACAGTTGGGTGCCGAGTAGCATGGCCGTCAGTGCGATGAAGAACGACGCATGGTTCGAAAGCAGGTCGCCATAGACACCGTTTGTGAGGTTGATGATTTTCTCAACGAAGAGCCATATCAGTGCCACGAATCCGATGAAGAAGACGAAACTGCCCAGCAGACCGAACACATGCATGGGCTTTTTGCCGAAATTGGTGAGAAACCAGAGAGTGATGAGGTCGAGATAGCCGTTGAAGAAGCGGTTGATGCCGAACTTTGTCGTGCCGTACTTGCGTGCTTGGTGGTGCACTATCTTCTCTCCTATTTTCTTGAAGCCTGCTTCCTTGGCCAGATAGGGGATGTATCGGTGCATCTCGCCATAGACTTCGATGTTCTTTACTACAACGTTCTTGTATGCTTTCAGACCGCAGTTGAAGTCGTGGAGGTTCTTTACGCCACTGATGGCGCGTGCCGTGGCGTTGAACAGTTTGGTAGGGATGGTCTTCGATAGCGGGTCGTAACGTTTCTGCTTGTATCCGCTGACGAGGTCGTAGCCGTCTTGGGTTATCATTCGGTAGAGTTCGGGAATCTCGTCAGGCGAATCCTGCAAGTCTGCGTCCATAGTGATGACGACATTGCCCTTTGCTGCCTTGAAGCCGCAGAAGAGTGCCGGGCTCTTGCCGTAGTTACGGCGGAACTTGATGCCTCTGACGTTGGCATCGTCCTTGCTGAGTCGCTCGATAACGTCCCAGCTGCCGTCGGTCGAACCGTCGTTGACGAAGATTATCTCATACGTGAAGTTGTTGGCACTCATCACCCTTCGAATCCATGCGTGCAGCTCTGGCAGGCTCTCTTCTTCGTTGTAGAGTGGTACTATAACAGAAATGTCCATGTGTTTTTATGAAAATTGTTTGGTCGTATTTACGTTTCGGGCCAGTATAGCGGCAATGACGAGACTCGCAGCGGCACCGAAAATGATCTCGTTGACAAAGCAGTTGACCACGAGTGGATAGGGTTGGAACAGGTCGGGCAGAGAGTCGAGGAACTCTTGCTGGTCGATTTCCATCGCGTGGAGCATTTCCTGGAACTCTGGTGTCGAGCTGAAGGCGTTCATTATGCGCAGCATCTTGCCGTGGTCGATGAACACCATGTAGGCCAGTTGCGCCAAACTGAACAGCCACGCCGCATTGAAGAACATGCGCATGCAGTAGAAAAAGGCATTCTTGAAGCTGATGATGCCGTCCCAGACGTTGTCTCTGAACTGGCGAAGCCTGAGCCCGACGAACAGGGGAGTAAGCAGAACGATTGCCGAGCTTACATCGCCCAGCAGCAGTTGCCATGTGGAGGCGAGGAAACAGCCGAAACTTACCGTCCAGATAATGGCCAGATAGATGCCGTCGTACCATGAGAAGGCACGTAGTTGTCTTAATTCCGTATAATTCATGGTGCAAAAGTAGTCAAATAATATTATATATTAAGGTAAGCGATAGTCAAAATTATGTTTTTTTGTTAAAAACCAAAAATTCCCCGTTCACTCTTGTTCTATGTCAATTCTTTTTGCTATCTTTGCATTCGCTTTTCAGAAATGGAAACCAAAACGGGCAAGTCTCTTACGGCCAGCTCCCTTTGAATCCCCCAGGATGGGAACATAGCAAGGGCAGAAGGTTGTAGCGGCGCGATAAGAACAGCTTGCCCACCCGCCTCTTTAGCTCAGTTGGCCAGAGCACGTGATTTGTAATCTCGGGGTCGTTGGTTCGAATCCGACAAGAGGCTCTTCAGAAAATTCTACTTTAATCAAAACTAATTGAAAAAGGACTGCCCGTGTAGGGTAGTCCTTTTTCGCTTTTATGGTGGGCTGAAACTTGAGCCCTTGTCACTTCTTGCTTTCCGTTTCGTCCATGCCGGTTTTGCCTTTCCTGTCTTCCTTCTTCATTTTCTCCAGCTTTTTCTTGCCCCATACCACTGTGGTGGTTAAGATAAAAAGCAGCGAATTATTCTTAACGAAATCGGGAATGAAGTCAGTGGTGGACAGGAACAGGCCTATTTGGTGGAGGAGAAACAGTACAGCAAACTCTATTGCTATGATGCGCATGAGGCGTCCCGCGAATATTAGCTGCCGTGACGTGGTGGCTTCGAAACTGTTGATCCATCGGTTGGCTGGGAAATAGGCTCCAACGAGCAAGCCGATGGCCACGATGGTCATTAAGGAAGCGAATGAGAGTTCGTCAGAAAGGTCTTCCACGTCGTTGTATTTAACGGCTAACATAATCCACGAAGCCATCAACATGACTGCCGACGCTACCTCAATGGCGGTTGACTCCTTTGTCCTTCTAAGTCGTATGGTGCTCATTTTCAATTTAAAATGTCAGATTTCTCACTTCTATTTCTTATTCTTGCTTGTCCGTCGGCCTGTTCTTGGGCAATCGCCGTGCCTTGCGCAGGGCCTCAGTGATGATCCACTGAAGCTGTCCGTTGGTGGAACGGAACTCGTCGGCGGCCCATTTCTCGATTGCGCTCATCGTATCGGCATCGACACGAAGAATGAAACTTTTTGTGGTGTTTCCTTTTTTGGCCATTATCAGATATTAGGTGATGAACTACATGTTGAGCGTTCCCGAATTGACTACTGGCTGTGTGTTGGTCTCGCTGCAGAGCACCACCATGAGATTGCTCACCATGGCGGCCTTCTTGTCTTCGTCGAGTTCAACCACTTGCTCATCGTTCAGTTTTCTTAGGGCCATGTCAACCATCGACACTGCTCCTTCGACGATCTTCTCGCGTGCAGATATGATGGCGCTGGCTTGCTGGCGACGGAGCATCACGGCTGCTATTTCAGGCGCGTAGGCCAGATAGTTGATGCGTGCCTCGACAATCTCTATGCCCGCCATCTCCAGTCTTTCGTCGAGGGTTCTCTCCAGCAACTGGTTGATTTCCTCGCTGTTGTCGCGCAGTGTCTGCTCGTTGGTGTCGCTTTCGTCGGCCCTGTCGTAGGCGTATTGCCCGGCAACGTGGCGTAGTGCCGCATCGCCTTGAATCCTTACGAACCGCTCAAAGGCCATCATCAGGTCGCTCACCTTGTTGGTCACCTTTACTTCGTCGTTGTTGTCGGCCATCGTCTCCGAGTCGATTTCGAAGATTGCCTTGTAAGTGTCCTTGAGTTTCCAGACGAGCATCATACCAATCATGACGGGATTGCCCGTCTTGTCGTTCACCTTGATGGGCTCAGCGTCGATGTTGCGTGCGCGGAACGACAGTTTTTTCGTGATGATGAACGGGTTTACCCAGCTGAATCCCACACGGGTGAACGTGCCTTTGTATTGTCCGAAAAACATCATTACACGGGCTTCGTTGGGCTCTATCTGGATGAATCCGCAGCTGATGAGGATGAATGCCAGTGCCAGCACTATGCCAGAGCCGAGCAGAAAACCTCCGCCGTCGGTGCCTTCGTCGAGGCGAATGATACCGAAGACGATGCCGGCGATGGCAGCGAGCAGAACGATAATGTCGATTGTGAGCATGACGAAGCCGTTGATGGCTTGACCTTTGAATGCAAATTCTTTTGTTTCCATAATTCGATGGGTTTAAATAGTTTTCATAACGATATCAAATTGATATCACAAAATTAGAATTTAGATTTTATATTTGCAAGTAATTCATCCTGTTTTTAATTATATTTAACACTGTTTGGTCATTCGATCGCACGTTCACAATCAGCTGCTGACATTCCCTTCCGTCTGCCTTTTATGCTTGTTCGGTTATTGCAGTCTCAGCATGGTCGGATGGGGCAATGAGCAATGGTTTTTTAAAAGGTGAGCTTTTGGTCGGTGAAAGGTGAGGTATGAGCATGCGATAGCTGACCTTTTGGTTGGCCGTTGCTTTTGTGTTGTTTTCAGGTAGTTTAGTCGAGGGGCAGTGAACCTTGTGGTTGGAGCGGCCGAAGCTGAAAAAAGCCGACACTTTCGTGCCGGCCCTCTCTCTCGATAGGATACTTCCCGACTTGCTTTCGCAGCGGTTGGTAATCCGTTTGCTTATTGTTGTCTATTCCTTCTCTGCATTGAGGATTACGCGCACGTGGTTGCCCGTCTTGAGCACCTGCTTGACAACGTTGCCGATGCTTTGTGGCGACAATGCCTTGAGCGTTGCGTCGAAGCCTGTTGCCTTGTCGATGCCGTAGATGGCGTAGTCCGACAGTACGTCGAGCCAGTAGCCGTTGGTCTTGATGGCATCAGCGTGCGATTTGGAAATGGCCTCCCTCACCTTGGCGATGTCTTCGGTCGTGATGTTGGTCTGTGCGTCGTTGATAATTTCCTTTGCGAGCTTTCCTGCTATGACTGTCTTGTCGGGGTTGGAGGCAAGCTCACACTCGATGGTGAAGTAGTTGCCGTTGAGGTCGTTTTCAAGTCTCGCTGACGGCATCGGAGTATAGACGGCGCTTTCTCTCTCGCGTATGATCTCGAACATTTTGTTCCACAGAATCTGTCCGAGTGCTTTTGCGTTGAGCGAGTTCTCCAACGTGTATTCCACCTTATCTGAACGGAAGAGGTCGTTGGTGATGCTCTGTGGGTTCGCCATTTTCATGGTGAAGCTCTTCTCCAGCTTTCCGTTGGTGTAGTTTCGGCTATCCTCAAGATCCGATTTTCTCTTGTCTGCCGGCAACGATGCTATGTATTTCTCGATGAGTGGACGGATGGTCGCCTCGTCGAAGCTGCCCACAAATACGAAGGTGAACTCGCCAGCGTTGGCGAAAAGCTGCTTGCGCAACTCCATGATTCTGTCGTAGCTGATGTTGTCGAAGTCCTTCTCGTCGAGTGAGAGCTTGTCGAGCTGCTTGTTGTGGGTGTAGAAAGCGAGCGAATCCTGCATCACTTGTCCAGGGCTGTTGTGCTTAACCGAAAGTTGTCCCTTAACGCCCTGGCTGATTAGCTGGTAGAACGCCTCGTCTTTCTTTATCCCCGTGAAGTTGAGGTTGATCATCTGCATGAGCAACTCAATATTCTCGTTGATGGTCTGTCCATCAAGGTAGTGCAGGTCGTTGCTGACGCCAGCCGAAACGCTGGTCTGCTTGGCCTGTCCGATGTTGATTAGGTCGTTGACACCTTTCGTTCCGAGTCCGTGTATGGGCATCATCATCTCGAATGCCTTGCGCATGGCCACGTTTTCGTTCTTTACAATGCTCGTTCCTCCTGCGGCAGTGGCCGTCATCATGATTTCGTTGGCCTTGAGATCGGTTTTCTTCAGGATGACCTTGGCTCCGTTGGAGAGGGTCAACTCCTTGGCTCCGAACTTGTCGAGAGGTTTCTCCGACACGATTTTCCCAGCCACTGGTTCCTTCGTCATCAGTGGTTCTTCCTTCGCATCGTCTGGCATAGGTTCAACTTTCTCGTTGCGTGCCTGTGCGATGAGTGTCGGCATGTCGGCCTTCACAAAGGCAGGCTTGCCGTTTTTCTCCTGCATGATAGCCGATACGGCAAAGTTTTTTTCGTCGGTGTTGAACACGCTCTTTGCGTATTTGTTGATATCATATAATGGTAGCATTGGAATCACTTGGCCCAGTATAGCGTATTGCTGTTCAATGGTTGGGTATGGCTCTGCACTGATGAAGTTTTGAATGAGCTTCTGTGCGTAGGTGTCGTTCTTTATAGTGGCGCGGTTGTTGTATTGCTTTTCGAGTGCGGTCTTGTAGGTCTCCATTGCGAGCTTGTACTCTGACGGTGTGAAGCCGAACTGTCCGATTCTGTTCAGCTCACGTATGATTTCCTTGAGTGCTTCCTTCTCTTTGCCTGGCTTTGGGAGAGCTACGACGGTCTGTGCCCTACGTGTACGGGCATGGCCGGCATAGATATCGGTCCCGGCTTGTGCCATAAGGAGGCTCGATTCGGGCGTTGCGGCAATCTTTTGGAGGCGGTTGTTGAACATCATGTTTGATACTTGCTCTATGGCTTGCTGCACGAGGTAGAACAGGGAGTTCTTCTCCTCTGGCGTCTCTACGTCGAGTTTGCGGTAGAGCTGGTAGATATTTTGGGTCACTTCCTTGTCACTTCCGAACGAGTAGAGTGTTTTTTCGTTGTCGGCGATGGCCACATCGGTGGCCTTTGTTGCGCCTTTCTCTACCGGCAGCTGTCCAAACATCTTCTTAATGCTGGCTTCAATCTCTTTGGGGTTGATGTCTCCCACCACGATGACAGCCTGATTGCCTGGGAAATACCACTTACGGTAGTAGGCACGGAGGGTTTCGGGGTTGCATTTGTCAATGACGTCCATGCTTCCGATGACTGTGCGCTTGCCGTAGATGCTGCCTGGGAAGAGATCGGCATTGCTGGCGCGCATGAGTCGCTGCATAGCGTTGTGTCCTCGGTATTCGTTGTGAACGACATCGCGCTCCGTCTCAATCTGATCGGCCGTCAACGTGAGTCCTTCCGACCAGTCGCTGAGCACGAGAAGGCACGAGTCAATCACGCTCTGGCGCTCGTTTCCCACGCCAGTGATGAAGTAAACCGTGTGGTCGGCAGTGGTGTAGGCATTCCATTGGCCGCCGATTGAGTCCATGAATTTCACCACGGAGTCGTCTTTGAAGTGCTTCGACCCGTTGAAAGCCATGTGCTCAAGCAGGTGTGCCAGACCGTCTTGGTTGTCTTCCTCCTGAATTGCGCCTACCTTGTGGGCGATGTAGAAGTTCACTTTCCCAGCTGGGTAGTTGTTTTTCCTGATGTAGTAGGTGAGCCCGTTGTCGAGATGACCTACAATTACTGCGCTGTCCACGGGCATTGCGGGCATTTGCATCGTCTCTTGCTGAGCTGACGCACTTGCTGCGATGAACGCGAGGGCTGCGATGAATAAGTTTTTCAGTTTCATAAAGTTGTTATTTGAAATTTGTTTTTTATGTTTTTTCATGAAGATGTGTGACGAGCGACAAGCTTGGAAGCGACCTTTCAGCCGGCCGCCCCGCTCACTTGTCCTCATATCAATAATACAACTTTCATTCAATCATTTCTTTTTACATTGCGATGGCTTGTCGTCTGGCCGGTCATTCGTCCTTGAACTCCAGTAGGTCGCCAGGTTGGCATTGCAGGGCCTCACAGATGGAGTCGAGGGTGGTGAATCGCACGGCTTTCGCCTTGCCCGTTTTGAGTATCGATAGGTTGGCCAGCGTCAGTCCTACGCGTTCCGAAAGTTCGTTGAGCGACATCTTCCGCTTAGCCATCATTACGTCTAAGTTAACTATTATCATGGTTTAGCTCTTCCTTTCTTTACACGGTAAGTTCATTTTCCTCGCGCATCTTCACTCCGATGGCAAACACTTCACATATTATCAGCATAATGGGAATCTCGAAAAGATTGTCCGTCAGATTCATCGAACCAAGGTAATCGACCGTCCTTCCAGCCAGCTCGAACGACTGTGCGCAACTGTACGTGTCGAGAAAGTCCACGCCCCACATGGTGATGTAGTTGATAATCGTCAGGAGGGTTATGCGTTTGATGAGTCTCAGGTTGACGATGGAGAAGATGTTCTCCGACTTTCTGAAGTTGCGGATTAGCTTGAAGTAGGTAATCAGCAGCAAAGCGGAGAGCACCAGCAGAACAAAGAGATAGACAAACTTCAGTGTGATGATGAAATTCGACTCGGAGTAGGGGATGTCGGCTGACATAATCCACACTTTCTCGTACTTCCCGGTCTTCTCGTTCTTCACTTTCACGGGCCGTGAGTCGATGTCGTTGTTGAATTTTATTTGTGCAGAACTCGCCCTTAGGTCTGATTCCTCGTCGAGGGCCTGCAATTCTTTGAACTCTTTGGAGTGCGCATACTTCTTGTTGTGACTGGCTTCGTATCGTGCTTTCTCAAGGGCGTATCCTGCAGAGACACCGCTCCCGAAGGCTTTGCCCAGCTCATAGAGGCTGACAGAAAGTACTATTCCCATGAGTACCAACATGATGGTGCAGTAAAAGCGCAATCTTCTGTTCATAGATTCTGATGTTTGATGTGATAATTGCCCGTCAACGGCCAACGAACCATAACAGCTCGGCCATCAAGGCAGTATCCGATTATTCATCGAATGCTGCAAATATAGGAACAATTCTTGTGATTTGCAAGTTTTTCGACAATTATTTATTGAAAAACAATAATTAAATATTGTATAGTGGTAAATCTGTCACTGTGCATTGGCATGCTGTTTTAGCTGCATTTTCAGACCTACCACCTATTATATTGTATCTCATTGCCTGCGTCAGGAAGTTTTGTTGTTCATGCTTTTCTGGCTTTATGGGTATAGACGGCTCTTTTAATGCACTTGGAATGCGTACAGTTTTCTTTGGGAAAGTGTCGATATCGCTTTAAAAACTGACGCTAAAGAATTGCCAAGGATAAGGAAGTTTCATTTTTTTTTTATAACTACTTGAAAATCAGCAGGATATGATTTTCGTTGTGATAGGTGAGCTTTCGGGTGGTAAAAGCTCACCTTTTGTGAGCCGATAGGTGAGGTATCACCGTGCCAAAGCTCTTTCGTCGCTGACATTTCCTGTCTGAGCTGAACGGCGAAAATTCGCCAAGGCTGACTCTTAGGTATCGCTTTTTCCGATTCAAGCTGGTCAGCCGTTGCTTCGCTGGTTTCTGGCTTTTTTGATTTTGTCCTGAATGCTGCGCACGTGCTCAAGAGCATGCTTGCGGGCACTGATGATTTGATAGCGATAGACGAGACAGGTGAGGAAGAAATAGACGACGGTCTGCATCCAGAGCGCTTGGTACTCGAATCTTATGTCTTGCAGTGTCGCACCCATAGACGACAGGCGCAGGAATCCGCGGACGCCGTATGTGGAGGGGATGAGCCAGCTGATGCCTTGCCACAGGCCGGGGATGTTGTTCTCTGGCCAGCTCAATCCGGTGAGGAAGAGGAAGGGCACGGAGGTGAAAACGACGAGCAGGATGACGTTTTCGCGGTAGCGCACCATACAAGAGATGGTCATGCCGAAGAAGATGATGGCCAATAGGTAGGGAATCATCAGTCCGATGAGGTCTGACGGGCGGGCGAGCATGGTGAAACTGAAGAGTTTTGGCACGGCGAGTGTCAGATAAGCGCCTATGACACAGTAGATCATGAAGTAGCAAAGCGATTTTCCCAGTACGATTTTGAATATGCCGTTGTAGTGCTTGCTGATAGGTACGAGGTCCTGATAGCGGTTGTTCTCGCGTGCCGTTCCTGCTGACAGACCTATTCCCAGCAGCAGTGTCTGTTGTAGAATGAGTATGAGCACACCCGGCAGTATGGCGTTGCCGTATCCGCCCGTAGTGTTAAAGAGGGGCAATTCGTCAACGGCCAGTGGCTGTGTGCTTATTTCTTCGTCGCGCTTGGTAGATCCAATGGCCATCGACTTCTGAATCTCCTTGTTCATCTCCATAGATACGGCCGTCGCCGACTGGTATATGGCCTTGTAAGTGAGCATGAGACTCATGTCGCAATAGATGCTGACGTGGGCTTGTTCGCCACGGAAGAGTGTGCGTTCGAAGTCTTCTGGTAGATAGACGATGCCGTTAGCCTCTTGTGCTGTGACGAGTTCTTTCGCCTCTGACAGACTGTTGCAGAAGCGTGCGGCACGTACGTCGGGCGAAGCGTCGAACATTCGGACGAACTTGCGTGAGGTGGCAGTTTGCGAAAGGTCAACGACAGCCACTGGAACGTCGCGCACCACCTCGTTGTTGTAAATCCACGAGTAGAGCAACGGGTAGCCCAACGGCACGAGTAGGAAGAAGATGAGCACGCCTTCGTCTTTGATGGTGTTCTTCATCTCCAGCCACCAGATGTAGCAGATGGAGTATATCAGTCCCTCCACCGACTTTCTGTTGCGTCGGAGTTTCTTTTCGCCGCTGCCGTTCTGTGGTGCGGTGTCGGGTTTGTTGGTACTTTCTTTCTTTTTGCTCGACATCTGTCTGTCAATATGATGTTTGTTGGTCTTTTTTCTACTTGTCTGTTTGCCTGCCGGCGGTCCGCCTTCAGCGTGTCGCGGGCTGCCGAAACGGTCCGTCCGTTGCCGACTGGCTCTGCGTCAGGGACGTTTCCGCACTTCTGTCGTTATGGAATATAGACGTATTCCAGCATGGCCTTCTTGATGTTTCGTGCCGTCAGCATGGGCAGTAGGGCGAAGGCCACGAGAGCCACGATGTTCCACCACACGTGGATGATGGGATAGCCGTTGAATATGCTTGCCTGATACACCATGAAATAATGGCGCAGCGGGATGACTTGGGCGAAGGCCTCAATCATGGAGTCCATGGCAAAGACGGGATAGGTGGCACCGCAGGCAGAGAAACCGACTACTGCCCAGAGCGAGCAGACGCTCATCGACATGCGCAGCGATGGCATAAGGCCGAAGATGAACACACCGAATCCCTGCGCTGCGACAACGGTCAGGAAACCGAGCATGAGTATCTTGAAGAGGCCGCCTGGGTGTGGGAACGCCAAATGCCCATAAACGTACCATTCGTAGCCGATGAAGAGGGTGAAAAAGATGAGGAACTGCGGCAAGAGTTTGCCTGTGAGAGCGATGAAAATGTTCTTTCCGGCCATCTGCATCCATTCGTGCGACCGCCTGAACTTCAGTTCCGTGCCGATGGAATAGGTGGTAATGAGGAACATGAAGAGCATCAGCGCTCCTGGAATCATGATGGAACTGAGGTAGATATTGTAGCTCATCCACGAGTTTCCCACCATGTGCATGTCGAGAGCGATGGGCTGCAGCGTGTTGACAATCTCTTTTTGTGTCTTTCCGAGCATCTGAAGGCGGGCCGATCCCACGGCTGCCGATCCGAGGGAGGTGATAGTTTTCAGGTCTTTGAAGAGCATGGAGCCTGCCACGAGTGTCACGTTGCTGTAGAAGAACGACACTTTCGGCTGGCGCTGGGCGATGAGTTTGGCTGTCGTTCCTTCGGGAATATAGAGAAAGGCATAGATTTCGTTGCGTTGTATGGCACGGCGCGCCTCACTGACACTGGGGTAGTGGGCCACGACCTTTGTGCCCTGAAAGGCATCAAGGTTGCGGACGAGTGCGCGTGTGGTGGTGGTGTTGTCGTTGTCAACAATGCCACAGGGGAGGTTTTCTGGCTGTCCTTCACGCATGAGTGAAGTGAAGAAAAAAAGAATGATAATCGGAAAGACGATCATGCAGAACCAATAGATGGGGTTATGGACAAGCAGCCCCACCTCGCGGGCAGCGATGGCAAGAATTCGGGCGACGGGTCCTCGTCTCTTGCTGTGGGAAGTGTCGGTTGTTTCGTTTTCTTTGCTTGTGTTGTCCATTGTCTATCAGTGCTTGTGGCTGGTGTTGTCGCCGCCGTTTCGTCGGCCTTCTGGTGTCGTCTGACTATGTCTTGTAGGGCTTCGGAGACCAGTTGCCTTGCGACGGATGGCGGATTACTTGATGATGAGCGACATGCCTGGTCGCAGTCCGTCGAGTTTGCTCACTGGTTTGGCCTTCACCTGGAAAGTTTTGAGGTCGTACTGTCCGCTGGCCTTTGTGGCTTTCCACACGGCATACGAGCCTTGGTCCTTGATAGCGGTGACACGGAGCTCGATAGTCTTGTTGAACGCTGGCACAAAGGCTTTGATGACGTTGCCGACCTTCATCCCCTTGAGCTGGTCCTCACGGATATTGAACGTCCCCCAGATATCGTCGGTCATGGCAATGCTCATGATGGGGCTTCCGAAGCCCACGAGTTCGCCCTCTTTTGGATAGATGGTCGAAACCTCGCCGTCGTGGGTGGCGCGCTGAACGGTCTCCTTGAGCACCGATTTCACTACATTGACGGCCGACCGTGCCGCCTGTGCCTGTTTCTGTGCGGCCCGCTTCGACTCCTCGCGTGATCCGTTCTTTGCCAGTTCCCACTGCGATTTGGCCACCTCGACTGCCGCCTGTGTAGTTTCGTGAGCTGCCTGTGCCTCGTCGCGTTTCTGTGCCGAGATGACTCCCTCCTTGAAGAGGCGGTCCATGCGACCAAATGTTTTTTCGGCAATTCTGTTGGCCGATATGGCTTGTTGGTACACCTGGTAAGCGCTCTGAATCATCTCTTTACGGGTGGGGGCTTTGGCAAGGTCGCTCAGTGCCTCAGTGGCGTTGGCGGCTGCCTCAGCCACTTTCTCCTGTTCGTTGACCTCTGGTATCTCAAGCACGGCCAGCACGTCACCCTTGTGTACGTAGTCGCCTTCCTTGACACGAAGTTCGGTGATGCGTCCAGGCAGCTTGCAAGCCACGCGATACTCGCTAACTTCGACCTCTCCCTGAATGATTTCCTCTGTGCGGTCAAGTGTGAAATAACCGATGACGGCTACCAGTACGATGACGCTTATGAAGCCGAGGATAGCCAATAAGATGTTGTTATGTTGTGATTTAGCTGACATATTCTGATGATTGAATTTTGGATGGTTGACGGTTGGTGAACGGGTCGTTGTTAATTGAGTGTTCCAGTAGCTTTCTTCAAGCCTACCTGTGCTGTTCTCACGGCAATCTCAGCATCGACGATGGCAGTCTTGGCGGTCATCCATGCTGTTTGGGCAATCATGACGTCAGTAACGGTCATCACTCCCTCCTTGAAACCAATGTCGGCCGTGCGGAGATTCTCTTCTGCTGCCACCATGTTTTTGTGGGCGGTGGCCAGCCTTTCATTGGCCGTTTTCAAGCGGAAGCGATACTGTTCCACCTCAAGCTGTATCTTGTTGCGCACGTCGCTGAGCTCCATTTGTGCGATGGTGGTGGCCGCTTGCGAGGCTCTGACCCTGTATTTGCTCTCGCCCCAGCTCCAGATGGGTACGTGGACGACGATGCCTATGTTCCATACGTCGCTGAATTTCTGTTGGAATCCGTTGAACATATTTGGGTTCGACACCGTGTATCCTCCCGTCAGGGCTACGTGTGGACGGTAGAGGGCTTGGATGAGCTTGGTGTTTTGTCGGCTGATGTCGATGGTGTTTTGCAGCAAACGCACCTCCGGGCGTGCGTCGAAGGCCGTGTCGTTCGGGTTGTAGATGACGCTTTCGACGGCCGAAAGCTCGTCGGTGTCCTCATCAGCAAGCTGCAAGTCGCCGTTGAGACTGAGCCCACAGAGCTCGCAGAGTGCCATCTTGGCCAGCGATATGCCGTTCTCGATTTCTGCTATCTTAAGTTCGGCGGTGTTTACGCTCACATCTACCTTCAGCCCATCAGCCTTAGTAGCTACTCCTTCTTGATACATCTTCTGCACGTTGCTGCTCAGCTGCTTGGCCAAATCGCGGAATTTTTCTGCCAACAGTTTCTTCTTCTTGAGCGAGACGGCCAGCCAATAGACATTGTCAACTGCGTAGATGACGGTCTGTTGCTTCAGTGCGATGTCGTTGCGGGCCACGTCCTCGCCAATGGTTGCTATGTCATTGGCCGCCTTGATGGCCCCTCCCATGTATATAGGTTGAGTGAGCATGATGCTCCCGGCATAGATATTCTTGGTGTTCGATCGGAAAGCGTCGCGTATGCTCTGACCTATGTTGTCGCCAGCCTGTGCTATCGGCGCTGTCATTTTCCCCAAGACGCTGCCCAATTGCTGTGCGGCTTCAGGCGAAATCAGGCCCTGTTGGACGAGCCCGGCAATGCTTTCACCTATCTGTCCGCCAACTTTGCCCACTGAGTTCGTGCCGAAGTTCGACAGTTTGCTCTTCTGTTGGTCGTTGAGGAGTGACACTTCGCGTGTCAGATGCTCGTATCCGGCCATTCCTGTGATGCGTGGCAGGTATTTGGTCTTGGCCGACTTATGGATGTTTTCCGCAATACTCGCTGTCATTTTCGATATCTTCAGCTGTCTGTTGTTCTGCAGTGCCATCTCCCTACATTGCTGCAAAGAGAGCACTCCCTGTGCTGTTGAGGCCAGTGTTATGCTGATGAATAATGCAAAAACTAAAGGTTTCTTCATTGCCTACGATGATGTTGAAAACTGAGTGCAAATGTATTGTTTTTTGAGTATAATACCAAATGAAATGGTTTGAATCTTTTTTATTTTACACATTTATTATAATTTTAGGGTAAAACAGAATAGATTTCAAATTTTTTATTTAAATTTGCAGTGTAGTTTGTAAAAAGTACAAGCCATAAAAGCATTATGAGTATGAAGAGATCAAATTTCTTTTATCGCGCTTTTGATTTATATTATGAGGGCTTCCGCAACATGACGCTGGGCAAGACGCTGTGGGCCATTATCCTAATAAAGTTGTTCATCATATTCTTTGTTCTCAAAATGTTCTTCTTTCCCAACTTCATCAAGGAGAAAGCGGGAAAAGGACAGGAGAGCAAGTTTGTAGCAACGGAGGTCCTTGGCAGAGAATAAGGCGTGTGGCCGTTGCCTGAATGGTCATATATAAGTAAGGTAAAGTCATATATAATTAAGGTGAAACAATTCTAACAGTTACATATTTATACAACATGGAAAATCTATTATTAACCATCGATCCCGACGTGATCAACTGGTCGCGTGCGCAGTTCGCCCTGACAGCCATCTATCACTGGCTGTTCGTGCCTCTGACACTGGGACTTGCCCTCATCATGGGCATCATGGAGACGTGCTATTACCGCACGCGCAAAGAGTTTTGGAAGACCGCTGCCAAGTTCTGGCAGTTGCTTTTCGGTATTAACTTCGCAATGGGTATTGCTACTGGCATCATCCTTGAGTTCGAATTTGGAACGAACTGGAGCAACTATTCATGGTTTGTGGGCGATATTTTCGGCGCTCCGCTGGCCATTGAGGGCCTCTTGGCTTTCTTTATGGAATCTACTTTCGTAGCCGTCATGTTCTTTGGCTGGAAGAAGGTTTCCGCCGGATTCCATCTCGCCTCTACGTGGCTCACCGGTCTTGGTGCCACCATTTCGGCATGGTGGATCCTTGTTGCCAATGCGTGGATGCAATATCCAGTAGGCTGCGAGTTTAATCCAGACACGATGCGCAATGAGATGACCTCTTTCTTGGCCGTTGCTGCCAGTCCGATGGCCGTCAACAAGTTTTTCCATACCGTTACTTCGGCATGGCTTTTGGGTGCTATCTTCTGCGTGGGTGTTTGCTGCTGGTATCTCCTGAAGCAGCGCCACTTGGAGTTTGCGAAACAAAGTCTGAAAATCGGTGCCATCGTTGGTATCGTCTCAGCGTTGTTGACTGCTTACACTGGTGATGGTTCTGCTTATCAGGTGGCACAGCACCAACCGATGAAGTTGGCTGCGATGGAAGCTCTCTATGAAGGAGGTACCAACCAGGGACTCACAGCCGTTGCGCTTGTTAATCCGTTCAAGCAGCCCGATTACATGAACGAAAAGGAGCCGCCGATGCGTCTGGCGATCCCCAATGCGTTGTCGTTCCTTGCCACACGTGACTTTCACGGTTATGTGCCAGGTGTGAAGAACATCATCAACGGCTACACCAAGGCCGATGGTACGGTTGAGCCTCCGTTTGCCGAGAAGGTCAGCCGGGGTAAGGCAGCCATAGCAGCGTTGAAGGCTTACCGCAGTGGTGAGAAAACGGCAGCCAACCTTAACATTCTGAAGAATGACATGAAGTACTTCGGTTACGGCTACATCAAGAATGCCGACCAGACCGTTCCGCCTGTAGGCATCAACTTCTGGGCATTCCGCATCATGGTTGGTTTGGGTTGCTTGTTCATCCTTGCGTTCCTCATCTTCCTGCACTACCTCTATCGTCGCGACATCACGAAGCCACGCTGGCTCCACATCGCTGGCTTGGTGCTCATTCCTCTCGCCTACATTGCCAGTGAGAGCGGTTGGCTTGTCGCAGAGTTCGGCCGTCAGCCCTGGACCATTCAGGACATGCTCCCGACCTGGGCCGCTGTGAGTGATATCAGCAGCAGCGGTGTTGCGCTAACATTCTTCCTATTCCTATTCCTATTCACCACGATGTTGCTTGTTGAAATCAGCATCATGTGCAAGCAAATCAAGAAAGGACTATAACTATGACATACGAATTTTTGCAACATTACTGGTGGCTTCTCATAGCCGTTTTGGGAGGCCTGTTAGTGTTCCTGATGTTTGTTCAGGGTGCTAACTCCATGATTTTTCAGCTGGGAAAGACCGACATTGAGCGTCGTCTCGTCGTCAACTCAACGGGCCGGAAGTGGGAGTTCACGTTTACCACGCTTGTCACATTCGGTGGAGCGTTCTTCGCTTCGTTCCCATTGTTCTATAGTACGAGTTTCGGAAGTGCCTACTGGGTATGGGTCATCATTCTGTTCTCGTTCATCATTCAGGCGGTCAGCTACGAGTTTCAAAACAAGGCAGGCAACCTACTGGGGGTTAAGACTTTCCAGACTTGCCTCATCATCAACGGTATCGTTGGTCCGCTGCTCATCGGCGGAGCGGTAGCCACGTTCTTCACGGGCTCAAACTTCATCGTAGAGAAGGCCAATATCGCCAATGAAATGCCTGCCGTTATTTCACAGTGGGCCAATGCTTCGCGTGGTCTCGACGTACTGCTCAATCCTTGGGTGGTGATTTTCGGTCTGGCCGTTGTTTTCCTTGCGCGCATCCTTGGTACGCTCTACATAAACAACAACGTGAACGACGATGCCATCCGCTCTCGTGTACGTCCGCAGCTTATCATCAACACGGTGCTGTTCCTCGTCTTCTTCCTGACCTTCTTCGTCCGCACACTCATCAGCGATGGCTATGCCGTGGCTGCTTCGGGTGAAATCGTTATGGAGCCGATGAAGTATCTCAACAACCTGCTTGATATGTGGTATCTCATCGTTGTCCTTCTCGTCGGAGTGCTTCTGCTGCTCTTTGGCATCGTGCGCACCATCCTTCAGAAGGATTACATCAAAGGCATTTGGCCAGCAGGCATCGGTGTCGTATTGGTGGTGATTGTGTTGTTCCTCATCGTGGGCTACAACAACACCGCCTACTATCCATCGACCGCCGACCTGCAAAGCTCGCTTACACTCCAGAACAGTTGCTCGAGCCAGTTCACGCTCACAGCAATGTTCTATGCCAGCCTGATCATTCCTTTCGTGCTCGCCTACATTTTCTATGCTTGGCGCAGCATTGACAGCAAGGAAATCGACAGCAAAGAAATAAGCGACGACCATGCCTACTAATTGTTGATTGATTTTACGGAAAATAGAAAGTCCGGACGGGAGATGACTCCTGTCCGGACTTTTTCATTCGCTCCTCGCCTGAACAATCAGCCGTAGCCCCGAAGCGCACGCTGACCGCCTGGCACACGTCTTGCTATTCGTGCCCGATCGTCAGAACTCAAGCTCCAAACCAATCATCAGCTCTTCAGGAGCGAATCGAAGACCAAAGCCGTCGTTGCCTATCAACGGCTCTTCGCTCGAAAAATAGCTTTTCCGGAAGCCCATGAAACCCATCCTCAAGCAGTACCACCTCTTCAAATTTTTAAACCCTGCGTTCGGAATAAGAAGGTATTTTCAAGATAAACCCCAAAGTGCGTGAACATACTGTCTCTATTTTGATATGGATACATGCCCAGTTCGTCCTTACGTTATACATGGATTTTACCAATGTATTTGCATTTAAACAGTAGGAGTATTACGAATCATACATAGAAGAATTAATAGATTATTAATCTTTGCAACCGAGTTGCAAGATTAAATGGATATCTTTGCATCGTGATGATGAAAAAAATATCCATATTTAGTATCTGGTTGGCAATCCTCATGGTGTTGTTTGTCTCTGTTTTGGCACATCATCATCACCCCAAAGAAGTATGCTTTATTGAAATGACATGCGCGTTGGATGGCAATGTTAATGATAGTCACACTGGCCACTCGACTTCGGGTCAAAGTTCTACACCAGACAATTGCTCTGTTGAACAAATCAAACACATTGTCAAAAACGAAAAGTGCGTTCAACAGATCACACAGACCATAGAGAGGCAATCACACTTATTGTATGTTTTCTCGCCGTATAAAATATTGTCAAACCTTGAAGCTTCAAAGTTTAACGAAACATCACAAGAGCCCTCTTTTCATCTGCTTGAGGTAAATATTGTCTCAAGTGGGTTACGAGCGCCTCCTCTCTCATAATTATATCCATTTTTTTTTAATAAATAGAATAAGACATGACGGTTGTTCTCAATATGTCGTGTATAATTAAGTCATGAGATATGATCAATAAAATTATTTATTTTTCCATTAAGCATAAGTTCTTGGTGATACTCCTCTTGGTAATCATTATAGGTGGTGGCTTATATTCACTAAAAACCATCAATGTAGATTCTACACCAGATATCACCAATAATCAAGTACAGGTTATTACTGTGTCAGAAAACCTTTCAACAACAGATATAGAGCAGTTTGTTACTTACCCTGTAGAACTTGCCATGTCGAATCTTCCTGGTGTAATAGACATTCGTTCTATCTCTCGATTCGGTGTATCGGTTGTGACCATTGTGTTCAAGGATAATATGGATACCTATCTGCCACGCCAACTTGTTCAAGAGAAGTTAGAAGAAGTACGTGAAGAAATTCCAGAAGGCTTTGGCACTCCCCAAATGGGACCTATAACAACAGGGTTGGGTGAAATTTATCAATACACATTAGTTCCTAAAGACAGCAATTTATATAGTCCACAGGAATTGCGAACTATTCAAGACTGGATAGTTAAACGTCAACTGTCAATGATTCCTGGTGTTGTCGAAGTGAACTCTTTTGGTGGGAGTATAAAGCAATACGAGGTGGCTCTTAATCCGAATAGGCTCAATGCAATGAAAGTTACTATCAGTGAAGTATACGAAGCATTAAGCAAGAATAACATCAATACCGGTGGAGCCTATATCGAGCGCAACCACATGGCCAATTTTATTCGTGGTGAGGGAGTGGTTAAATCTATTGCAGATATTCAAAACATAGTTGTTAAGAATACGAATGGTATTCCTGTTCTGATACGAGACGTGGCCGATAAAGTTGATATTGGTTCACAAGTACGTTATGGCGCCTTTACCCAAAATGGGCATGAGGCTGTTGGTGGCATGATTCTGATGTTAAAGGGAGCAAACTCAGACAAAGTGGTTGATGCTGTTAAAAATAGAATGGAAAGTATCAAGAAATCACTTCCCACAGGTATTGAGATAAAACCGTTTCTCGATCGTTCTAATCTTATCGACCGTACAACGAGTACAATAGCTCGCAATTTGGTAGAGGGAGCCCTGATTGTCATTTTTGTATTAGTCTTACTACTCGGAAATGTGCGAGGTGGCATCATTACAGCTTCCGTTATTCCATTATCTCTATTGTTTGCCTTTATCATGATGAGAATCTTTGGGGTTTGGGCGAATTTAATGAGCCTGGGGGCTATTGATTTCGGTATTATTGTCGATGGAGCCGTTATTATTGTAGAGGGTATTGTATTTGAGATTGGAAAGAGGACTAAGCAACATCTTAAAGTTGACCAGACGGCCATGAATCAAATTAGTTACGATGCGGCATCCTCAATGATGAACTCGGCTTTCTTTGGTCAGCTGATAATTCTAATCGTTTTTACACCGATTATATTCTTGACAGGAATCAGTGGTAAGATGTTTTCACCTATGGCTTATACGTTCTCGTTTGCACTCTTAGGTGCGATCATACTCTGTTTAACCTATGTACCTATGATTTCGGCTCTTATTCTACGCCCCTTACATAATTCCGATAGTAGGATTGTCAGGTTTGAGAAGAGATTGGAGCAAGTAAGTAACAAGTTGATTACAAAAATCACGAGGGCGTATAATCCGCTGCTTCTTTTTTCACTTCGACATAAGACAGCAGTCATTCTCTCAGCTATAATCATGTTAGGAATTACGACCATCGCCTTTACGCGTATGGGTGGAGAATTTATTCCTGAGCTTGATGAAGGAGATATAGCAATGCAAACATTTCTTAGACCAGGAAGTTCTCTCTCTGAAACAATCAAGAGAGAAAAAGAAGTTGAGCGTCTGCTTTTGGATAACTTCCCTGAAATCAAAACAGTCTGTGCACGCATTGGCGTGGCTGATATTCCTACTGACCCTATGGGATTTGACTATACGGACAGTTTTATTATCCTTGAAAAAGACAGGAGTAAATGGACTTCGGCCACAACGAAGGAGGAACTTATTGAAAGGATAAAGGAAAAGCTCCAAATTTTACCCGGGCTAAACTTTTCTTTCTCTCAGCCAGTAGCACTTCGATTCAACGAACTGCTTACTGGTGTCCGCGAGGATGTAGCCGTAAAACTCTATGGTGACGACCTCGAAAAACTCAATAAATTGGGAAATCGGATGGTAAGCATTATTAGTAAAATATCTGGTGCCAAAGACGTGGCTCTAGAACGTACAGACGGATTACCACAGATTACAGTAAAATATGACCGGCAGCGCTTAGCACAATATGGAATGAATATTGCTGACCTAAACGGATATGTGAGTTCTGCTTTTGCTGGCAGTTCTGCCGGAGTGGTATTTGAAGGTGAAAAACGTTTCGACCTTGTCATTCGACTCTCCGAGACGTATCGTAAGAGTATCGATAATCTTAAGCAACTCTATGTTGATCTGCCAAATGGGTCGCAGATACCCCTGAGAGAGGTAGCCAATATTAACTATGAGTCAGGTCCAATGCAAATATCACGGGATAAAGCCTCACGCAGAATCTATGTAGGAGTGAATGTGCGAGGACGTGATGTGGCATCCGTCGTCGCTGATATTCAAAAAAGTCTTGATGCTGAGTTGACTCTTCCTACAGGTTATCGACTGGAATATGGAGGTGAATATCAAAATCTTCAAGAAGCAAAGGCACGCTTGATGATAGTTCTCCCAATAGCCATGGCACTAATTTTCCTTTTACTCTACTTTGCATTAAAATCATTTAAGCAGAGCTTGATGATTTATATGGCAGTACCTCTTGCTACGATTGGTGGAGTTTTAGCTTTGATATTGCGTGGTATGTCTTTTTCCATCTCGGCAGGTGTCGGCTTTATCGTGTTATTCGGTGTTGCAGTACTCAATGGTTTGGTACTCATTAACCGATTCAATTCATTAAAAAGTGAAGGTATGAAAGATATAAATCGAAGAATTATAGTGGGTACGAAAGAGCGCATACGACCTATCTTACTAACAGCAACAGCTGCAATGCTTGGCTTTTTGCCTATGGCGGTATCAGGCTCTGCAGGGGCGGAAGTGCAACGACCATTGGCCACAGTAGTTATTGGAGGGCTATTTACCGCAACACTACTTACGCTGGTTGTAATTCCATTATTATATGCATTAGAAGAAGGGGTAAATATTAAGAAAAAAAAGATACCGACGGCTATTACACTTACATTGGTCATGCTATTAATGACCAATGGTTCGAAAGCGCAAACTGTTAGTCTTCAACAAGCATTTCAACTTGCAGAACAAAATTACCCTACAATAAGGATAGCTGAACTTCGTGTCAATCGTGAGAAAACAATGATTAAAGGCGTAAATAACATAGGAGACACGGAGTTCTCAGCAGGTGTGGACGAACTCGGCAGAGGTAATGATGCTACCTTTTCATTATTAGCTATTCGACAGAATCTGAATCTATTCGGTAACAAGCAACGTATTCGTGCTCAAGAACAAGCAACAAGAACAGCTCGTGCAGAAGCAGCGTTGACAAAATATGACTTACAAAGAGCTGTAAGTTACGATTATGCCCAAGCGTACATTCAGAAACAGAGAATGAAAGTCTATGCAATGATTGACTCTATCTATCAGAATTTTGAACATGCCGCAAAATTAAAATATGAAATGCGTGAGACATCGCAATTAGAATATTTAACAGCGAAGAAGAAAGCGATAGAGATGAAGGAAAATTTGAATCAGTCAACTTATGATTATCAAGTAGCAGTTAGATTGTTATCTCGATGGTTAGGAGAAGGAATTTACGAACCTTCTACCTCCCCGGAAGAAATATTCGCAGTATGCAATGACACTGTTCATCCAATATTGGCATTGCAGAAAGAAAAAATTAAACTGGCACAAACACAGATAGAAGTTGAAAAAACAAAAGTGCTACCAAATTTTTTCGTAGAAGCAGGGGCGCAGAGAAATGGAAATAGGTTAGGCTATTGGACTATAAATGTTGGTATGAGTATTCCCTTATTTAGAAATTCATATCGTGCACAGAAGCAAGCCATGGCCATGGATAAGGAGATTGAAGAGGCTTATCTCACCTTATCACGTCAACAACTTAAAAGTGTTCAAGAGCGTTTACAAACAGAAAATCTAAAATGGCAGACGAAACTCAAATACTTTCAAGAAACAGCATTACCAACAGCAAGAGAGCAACAACGAGGAGCAGCTTCCGCTTACCGACTCGGAGCAACTGACTATATTGGCTTTATCCAGACCATGGGCGATGCTGTGCAGACAGAGCTTGACTATTGGTCGGCTTACGAAAAATTCATCAATACAAAGATAGATTTACAATATCCAAATATTTAAGACAATGAAAGCAAAAAAATATATCTATATGGCCTCTCTCTTGCTTCTAATGGCTTGTGGCAACACCAAGAAGCAGGCCGAAAACAGTGAAGAGAATGCGTTGAAGGAACAGACCCAAGTAGATCTCACTGACGAGCAAGTGAAGAAGGTGAATATTGAGGTTGGCCATCTTACAGAGATGGTTTTTGAGAATGCTATAGAAGCGAATGGAAAACTGGTTATCGATCCGCAAAGTGAAGCAACTGTAACTCCGCAAACGGGTGGAAATATCAAACAGATATTAGTTAAAGAAGGACAAATAGTGGCTAAAGGCCAGATCATCGCTTACTTGTCTCACCCCGACTTTGTTAACCTTCAGACACAATATCTATCATCCCTCAATCAGCAGAAGTATCTCTCGAAAGAGTTTGCTCGCCAGGCAATGATGATGAAAGAGGGGGTGGGTGCAGGTAAGGATTACGACCGTATCAAATCAGAATTAAAGATAGTTAATGGCGAATTGCAAATGTTATCCGCCCAGCTTAGAAAAATGGGTATTAATCCTTCCTCTATTCGCAAGGGAAATCCCAAGATGACAATCGCAATAAAGAGTCCTATCCGTGGCACTGTTGAGCAAATCGACGTGCAGACAGGCCAATATACAACTCCAGAAATGCCAATAATGAAGATTGTAAATACAGACAACATTTTTGCTGAATTACAGGTCTTTCTACACGATATTTCTAAAATAAAAGTAGGACAGTCTGTACAATTTAAACAATCCGACAAAAGTGGGAAAAACTATAGAGGCAAAGTATATTCCATTGGTAAGACCTTTAACAATGAAAATCAGACAGTAGATGTGCGGGTAAATATTATGGGGGATAGAACTGGATTAATTGGAGGCATGTATATTCAGGCACAGATTGCTACAAATGCAATAAAGATGAAAGCTGTACCTTATGAAGCCATAGCCGAAAAAGATGGGAAATTTTATATCTATAAAGCCTCTCATCAGGGCTCAAGATGGAAGTTCTTCCCTGTTGGTGTCAAGAAGATAAAAGAAGAAAATGGATTTGTAGCAATAGAGCCTTTAGAGGATACAAAAAAACTTTCTAATATTGTTCAATCGGGTGCCTATTATCTTCTGTCTGAAATGAATAAAGGAGAAACCGGAGAAGAATAGAATAAAGCACCTATCTCTAATTGGTGTTTACTGAAAATTAACGTGAGTTCGACGAATTATAAGTGTCTATAAATTTGGTGATTAGCGAAATTTGTTGTAACTTTAAAGAACTAATATTCAAACAGTTACAAACAAAAATCGCTATGATCACCGAAGACAAAGTTACTGAAATATTTTGTATGGCAGATGACTTCTGCAAGTCTTTTGATGCAATGACAACAAAATATACGCTAAAACCTACAGGAAAAAGGAAATATCAGGTACTGTCCTATAAAAGTGTGTAAGTTTCCTTTTTCTTATCTTTGTATTTGAAAACTATAGACGTTTTCCTGCGCATGGCCCGAAAGCGTCATCAGGCTCATCGCCGTAATGAGTAGAAATCTTATCATATCTTTGGTTTTATAATAAGGTTGCAAAAACAATGAAAAATATCTGTCTGCGCAATACTTACTATTGATGAATTGTTGGTTGACACAGGAAGGACCGACGGCCACGGCCCACGTTGTTGAGGCCTTTACTGTGGACGGGAAATTATGAACAGGAAAACACCCCGTTGAAACTGAATTTGTAACCGATTGACAATCAGCAGGATAGCATGCCATCGCCAAAAGGTCATCAACGACCTTGCAAAAGGTGAGCTTTCGCCGCCCGAAAGGTGAGGTATCACCATGCGAAAGCTCAGATATTGGCCAGCAGCCGTGCCCAACCGCTCCGCTTTCCGAATGCCGCTCTGAATGGTTATACCCCAAAATGATCACCATTCTGAAGGTTGCGCAATCCTCAATTTCTGCCAAAATCGCCCCTTCGACGCATTTTTTATGACCGACAGGCCCAGACATTCGATAAAAATAGCTACCTTTACAACACGCAATCAAGGGTCCGCGCCCATCGCTCGCCCGATTGCCGTCAGCCTTTCAGCCCGTGGTCAGCTGCCCGTCAGCCGACCGACAATCGCAATGCGCCCCTGACACGCACTGCGCCCGACGAGGAAGCAATAAAGCTGGCCAGCGAAAAGACCGACCAATGGCAAAATAGACAACAAAAGATGAACAACCGACGACGAAAGAAAACAACGCCCGAAGAGGGCCCCTTCCTGTTTAGTGAGGAGGAAATGGCAGGTCTGATAGAGAAAGTAACCATCGTGGAGCCCACAGAAACACCACCACCGGCGCAGCCGTCCACTGCCAACGAAGTGGCGCCGCTCGACAACGACAGGATGATAGCCGAGATGGTGGCCGTCATCAGGCGACTGGCCGACATGGATGCGAGCAGAGTCCGTCTCATCGCACTCATGACAATCGCCTTGGGTCAGCAGGGAATCAACCTTCGGCAGACCTACAACGTGCCAGCCGTCAGTCCGTCGCCGCTCACGGGCTACGAGCTGGCGGCATGGTGCTACTGCACTTTCATGCAGGCATTCCCACAGATGAGAACCAATTTGCAAATGCCCTATGCGCCCCACTATCAGAAAGCCAAGGAGAAAACCAAAGAAACGGAATCATAAAAAGCTCAGAACAAACGAAGAAGCCAACAAACCACTCGCGCCCGATTTTGAGCATCATAGCAACCCATCAAAACAAAACAACATGGAAACATTCAACGACGTCATATCCGACAACAAGCCCGTGCTGGTCGATTTCTTTGCCACATGGTGCCAGCCGTGCAAGATGATGCACCCCGTCCTCGACGAAGTGAAACAAGCCATGGGCGACCGACTGCGCGTTATCAAAATTGATATTGACAAACAGAACGCCACCGCCGCCCGCTACCGCATCCAGTCAGTCCCCACGCTGATGCTATTCCGCAACGGCGAGCAGCTCTGGCGTGGCAGCGGCTACCTCTCACGTGCCGAACTGCTATCGGCCATCGGTCCGTTCCTCAATGTCTGAACCGCAGTCATGGACGTTTTCACGATGAATTTCGCCAAGGTCTTATCCCCGTCAGTTGGCAAACCCCTTTCCCAAGACTATCGTCCAGCCACTGCTTTACCCCCTTCCGACCGGTCATTGCAGTTAAATTAAAAGATGTTCAGTGAAGAGTACACGACTGATAATCAAAGTATTATAAACGAAACAATCAGAGGAAAATGTCGAATAATATAAGTTTGCAGTTAGGTGTCACCTTTAGAATATCTGCAAAATAACATTACTCTCAATCCCATTTTCTAATGTAGGTGGCGGCTCACTCTCCTGAAATGATTGATTATTCAAAATTTTGTAGGTTAAACCTTTGTTTTTCTGTTTTTTTTATTTATTTTTGCGTTCGTATTCATCTTCTGCGACACGCAACCGATATGGCTAAGGTGAGATTTTCGATGCAGGAACATCATCTGTTCACGAAAAGATGAATGTTTACTGCAATCCGCAATTGATAGTTATTCACGGTCACGAGTTTGCCCAAGCCCCCCTTTGGGAAACAAGACGGACGGATGGCCTCTTTTTATTCATTCAAAACCATCATCATGAGAAATCATCTACTTTCACTCCTCGTCGCCCTTTTGGCGGTCACGGGTAGCCTGCCTGTGGTAGCACAAGAGGCTTATGCCGTATTAACATCCGACGAGACGCTCACTTTCTATTATGATAATCAGCGCGCCATCCATCGAGATTATGGTCGCATCTATGATATGCCCGAACTTTGGAAAGCTCCCGCTTGGGCAGGTGATTATGATAAACATCAGGAAAATATCAAGCACGTCGTATTTGACGTTTCCTTTTCCGAGTACCATCCCACCAGCACCTACTCTTGGTTCGCATATTGTATCAATTTGCAAGATATCAAAGGCATACGAAATCTTAACACTCAAAACGTCACCAACATGGACAGAATGTTCTATGACTGCGAGGAATTGACATCGCTCGATGTAAGCAACTTCAACACCCAAAACGTCACCTACATGAGATGGATGTTCTATGACTGCGAGGAATTGACATCGCTCGATGTAAGCAACTTCAACACCCAAAACGTCACCGACATGAGCTGCATGTTCTCTGGCTGCAAGGCATTGACATCGCTCGATGTGAGCAACTTCAATACCCAAAACGTCACCAACATGGACAGAATGTTCTGTGACTGCTCGGCATTGACATCGCTCGATGTGAGCAACTTCAACACCAAAAACGTCACCGACATGCACAGCATGTTCTCTGACTGCAAGGCATTGACATCGCTCGATGTGAGCAACTTCAATACCCAAAACGTCACCGACATTAGCTGCATGTTCTCTGGCTGCAAGGCATTGACATCGCTCGATGTGAGCAACTTCAATACCCAAAACGTCACCTACATGGACTACATGTTCTATAACTGCTCGGCATTGACATCGCTCGATGTGAGCAACTTCAACACCAAAAAGGTTTTCTCTATGAGTTGGATGTTCTATAACTGCGAGTCCTTAACCTCTATTTTCTGCAACAAAGACTGGAATGTTGGTCACAATGTTTCTGATGATAATATGTTTTATGGCTGTAGGCATCTGAAAGGTACCAACACTTGGTTCAACGCAAACAAAACGGGCATTGAGATGGCTAACCCCACCACGGGTTACTTCACAAGCAAGACCGCTGGTATTGACCACGTGAAGACTGCCGACCAGGCAGACGATGGCAAAGCATACGACCTCAGTGGCAGTCGCGTGAACGAGCGCTACAAAGGCATCGTCATTAAGAACGGAAAGAAATATATTCAGAAATAGAAGTTCCATTCCAACCTAACAAAACACTCCACTCCACCCTCCTATAGGAGAGACGGTGTGGAGTGTTTTCGAATGGTTACGATGAAACGACCTTGGTGTATCAAGGCGGGTTTGAGCAGTGGAAACGTGAGTGGGTTGAGCGTATTCAGACGAAGGCAGCAAAGGTAAACACGGAAAACGTGATGAACTTTTGCGGTGAGGTATTCCAGTTGGAGACCGAGCTGCAAAATCCGCTGGACACTGATGCCCAATTCGACATCCCATTTTGCCACAATTCGTGAAGGCCGTTTAGTGATAAATCAGAAGGCTTATATCAGCAATGTGCGATGAATCAATTACACAAATAATAATA
>QWCE01000542.1_pt1 | contig 70865 bp, 71 predicted proteins | sample 1972531 | NCBI WGS metagenome assembly QWCE01 (sample SAMN09866716, study PRJNA288562) | Human gut metagenome isolate term4_stool, whole genome shotgun sequencing...
GTATAATGCATATATACATTCAAGAATCCATATCCTCTTTTGCGTGAGTTCGCTTATTATAAGGAGTTCTAGTACTGTTGCGTGCGAGTCGTAATGCGAATGTGCCTGCTGCAACATGACACCACCCCAAAGCCGGGTTCACGACCTAAAACATGCGCGTCCGTTTCACTTACGCTGTGCAAGGGTATATATGTCTACTTTTTGAGGGGTATCCAACCTCAGACGTACAATCGTCATCATAATCATATAACGAACTACCTCTGACAGAATTTCATCTTCATACTGCGGCTTCATCGATTCCGGATATCGATGTACCAGGAAATGCACATTATAATCATTATTATATCTTGAGATAAAAGCACTGACATACAGCCCATTCAGTACCGCTGTAACAATATCATCATCTGTAATCTGCATATTGATCCGATACAGCTTAGACACGAACTTTACGGTGTTATCCTCCTTGACCCGGAATCTTTTATCTGTAATCTCGGCGATAGAAAAATTATGCTTATGATTTGTTATCATCTGTAAAAATTCTGTTTCTTTTCCTTCTTTCATTATATAGTCATAAATATCCTTTGGTGTATATGCCATAATAATCTCCTTTTATCCAACCAATCATTACTATATCATGAGCATCGCTCATGATCACATTTAACAATTCACCCTTGCAAGCAAGTGAATTGTTATCATTATATCATGATCTGTATCATTACTCCTTCCATCTCTCCATAAATATCTTCCATTAGCGGTACTGCTTCTACCTTTCACATATAAAATGCATTGATACAAAAAACATTACATTTTTAAATGATAAAGGAAAAGGCTCTGTAAAACAGAGCCTTCTGATATTTTTAAGATAAATGAATCAATTGACCTTGCGCCTTAACTCTCTATATAACTTATCAGACATAATATCCGGTCTGATATCTTACTCCACCGGATGCAGATTCTTAAGAGAAAGGTCAAGAATCGGTGCAGAATGTGTCAGTGCACCGGATGAGATGTAATCCACTCCGATATCGATCAGATTGGCAACATTTTCTTTCGTTACATTGCCGGAACATTCGGTCTTGGCACGTCCTCCGATGATGCGGATTGCCTCCTTCATCGTCTCTTTATCCATGTTGTCTAACATGATAATATCCGCACCGGCTTCCACTGCTTCTGCTACCATATCCAGATTCTCACATTCCACTTCGATCTTCCGGACAAATGGCGCATATTCCTGTGCCATATGCACTGCCTTTGTGACACTTCCTGCAGCCCCAATATGATTATCTTTTAAAAGGATACCATCGGATAAGTTATAACGATGATTATATCCACCGCCAACCTTTACGGCATATTTCTCAAACACACGCATGTTAGGCGTTGTCTTTCTGGTGTCTAACAGCTTAGTCTTACTGCCTTCAAATAACACCGCAATGGAATGTGTATAAGTTGCAATTCCACTCATGCGCTGCAAGTAATTCAGTGCAGTTCTCTCTCCTTCTAACAAAACACGGATGTCTCCTGTAATCTTTCCCAAATGCTGTCCCACTGTTACCGTATCTCCATCCTTTGCATGCATATCAAAGGTTACATTGCCGTCTAACAACTCAAATACCCTCTTGAACACTTCTAAACCTGCAATCACACCATCCTGCTTACAGATCAGATCCACCTCACCAAGCTTGAATTCCGGCATAACCGAATTCGTTGTAATATCCTCGCTTGTAATATCCTCACGCAATGCCTGTAATATCAGATTATCTACATTTAAATTCATTAACTCTCTCATAGGTTCTCTCCCTTCTCCAATCGTGCCTTACGCTCTGATTCTATCTCTTCTCTTACTTCCTTATGATATTGGTCTGCTACAGATTCATATGTGTAATCTGCTACATAGCCTTCCCCATCCGGGCTTACAAAATAATTCTCACACCAGTCTCTTGGAATACTCTCATAATTCTTCACAATATCATCCGCTGCCCGTCTCGCCCACACCAGACTTTCCAACAAAGAGTTGCTTGCTAACCGATTGGCACCATGTACGCCATTGCATGCGGTCTCTCCCGCTGCATACAGACGCTTCATAGAAGTTCTGCCTTCCGAATCCACTTTCACGCCACCCATGAAATAATGTTGTGCCGGTACGACCGGAATCGGCTCTTTCGTAATATCATATCCTTCTTCTAAACATGTCTTATATATATTAGGAAATCGTTTCTTGATATCTTCTGCTGACATCTTCTCCAAGGAAAGACGGACGTAATCGGAACCTTCCTCCTTCATCTTCTCCTTGATCTTCGCTGTAAGCAGATCTCTTGGGAGCAGCTCATCTACAAAACGTTCCCCATTTTTATCTAACAATATAGCACCTTCACCACGAACCGATTCCGAGATCAGGAACCGTCTGCCCGGCTTTGTCGAATAGAATGTAGTCGGATGAATCTGTACATAATCTACATTCAATAGTTCCACATTATGATGCAGGGAAATTGCTAACGCATCTCCGGTCAACTGGCGAAAATTCGTGGAGTGCTGATATAATCCTCCAATCCCACCACAAGCCCATATCGTATAATCGCAAAGCACTTTATGTACCTGATGATCTGCATCCTCTACCATAACACCATAGCAGGTATTATCTTTCTCTATGATATCCACCATGGTCGTGTATGTATAGATCTCAATATTCGGCCTGTCCTTTGCACAGGCAAGCAGCTTTGATGTGATCTCTTTTCCGGTCAGATCTTCATGATACAGAATACGCGGTGCTGTATGGGCACCCTCTCTTGTGAACTTGAATTCTCCGTGATCCCGCTCAAAATCAACACCAAAGTCAACCAGTTCCCGAATAATATTCTGGGATGAACGGATCATAATCTCTACTGATTCCCGATTATTCTCATAATGTCCGGCACGCATTGTGTCTTCAAAATACGACTGATAATCATCCTCATTCTTCAGCACACAAATACCACCCTGTGCTAAAAAGGAGTCACTCTCCTCCATATCTGCCTTAGTGATGATCGCAATATTCCTGTCTTTTGGCATATGCAATGCGGTAAATAACCCCGCAGCACCATTTCCAACTATAACTATATCATATTCTTTCTTCATGTTTCATTCCCTTCATACCTTACCAAAGGCAGAGCCCTGTCTTTGTTGATATTACTTTTCCTCATCCGGTATATCGTTATCTTCTCCGGTATCATTGAAATTATCGAACAGCACCTGCTTCATATCAAAGTCATATGCATCTATATTGCCATACACCTTACGCACTTCCTCATCAATCTCATCCTTGATCGGCTTAAGTTCTTCTACTGTAAGATTCATCATCATGGCAACTTCCTCAATATCAATCTTACCCTTGAGCATTCTTTTTGCTGCATCATATCTTGCTTTTTCTGAATTATTCATACTGTACCGCCTCTTTCTATAATGTCTTCAGATATTCCTCGTTGATTGCGATGACCTGTTTCATAGAACTATGACTCGGTGCACCGATTGTCTCTCTCTTCTCCACACAAGTCTCTAAGCTGATCGCCTCGTAGATATCTTCTTCAAACACAGGAGAGATCTTCTGATACTCTTCTAATGTCATATCATCTAATGAAATGTTCTTCTCAATACAATATAATACCAACTGTCCTACAATACCATGTGCATCCCGGAACGGAACTCCCTTACCTACCAGATAGTCCGCTGCATCGGTTGCATTCGTAAAACCATTCTTTGCGCTTTGTTCCATAACCTTCTTATTCACCGTCATTGTCTTGATCATACCGGTAAATAATGCCAGACAGCCTTTTACGGTATCAATTGCGTCAAAGGTAAACTCCTTATCCTCCTGCATATCCTTATTATATGCAAGCGGAATTCCCTTCATTGTCGTAAGCATCTGCATCAGAGCACCATATACTCTTCCTGTCTTGCCGCGAACCAGCTCCGCAATATCCGGATTCTTCTTCTGCGGCATGATAGAACTGCCGGTACTATAAGCATCATCTAATTCTACAAAACGGTATTCATTCGAATTCCAGATAATGATCTCTTCTGAAAAACGGCTTAAATGCATCATGATCGTTGACATTGCGCTCAACAATTCAATCACATAATCTCTGTCTGATACCGAATCCATACTATTGAGAGTCGGCCCCGTAAACCCAAGAAGCTGTGCTGTCATCTCACGGTCAAGCGGATAAGTAGTACCTGCCAACGCACCGGAACCTAATGGACAATAATTCATACGATCATAGATATCACACAACCGACTGTAGTCTCTCTTAAACATCTCCATATAGGCACCAAAATGATGTGCTAAGGTAATCGGCTGCGCCTTTTGCAAATGAGTAAATCCCGGCATAAACGTATCAATATGTTCCTTCATTAACTGATGAAGCACCTGCAAAAGCTCCTTCACCAATCCCTTCAGATTCTCAATCTCTTTGCGTGTATAAAGCTTCATATCCAACGCAACCTGATCATTTCTGGAACGTCCGGTATGCAGCTTCTTACCCGCATCTCCAATCCGATCGATCAGGTTAGCTTCCACGAAACTGTGAATATCTTCATATTCCGATGTGATTTCTAACTTACCACTCTCTACATCTGAAAGAATACCTTGCAAACCTTCTAAGATCTGATCCCGTTCATCCTCTGTCAGAATTCCAACTGCAGCTAACATCTTAACATGTGCCATGCTGCCCTCCATATCTTCTTTGTAAAACTTCTGGTCAAATGATATGGATGCATTAAAATTATATACTAACTGGTCTGTCTCCTTTGTGAAACGACCACCCCATAATTGTGCCATCGTGATCTCCTTCCTATTTCAAAACATACTTTGTTTATTTTACATCATTTTTACTGTCTATACAAGGAGAAAGGGACAATCTTTCAATTTGTACAAAATTTTTCTCAAAATTTTGTATAGGTTTCTTATTCTATCCTGCCTCAATATCGGCTATAATAGAGAGAAGAAATGACGCAATAACTTATACAAAGAAGGTGAAATGCATGTCCAGACAGGAGATTGACAACAAACAGGGAACGGATCTGATCATTTCGGAAGACAAATATATATCAATCGGAGCCAATGGTGCCAACATTGTCATCAAAAACGGAGATCAGATGATCTGGTTTGACGGTGAAGATGGCTGGCAACATTTCATTGATTCCATCGACAAGAAAAAGGCAAGTTTGTCCACTTGACAAACCTGCCTTTTCTTATATACGCATATATTCCGGTAACATTGTTCTTGCCTACAATGTTACCTTTTTTCTATCTATGGATTGCGTATTCTATCTCTTCTTAATCAATTCTCTTCTGCAGCAATCTCTTCGATTGATTCTCTAAGTACAGCAACTGCTTTATCACAATCTTCCTTGGTCACAATGAGTGGCGGAACCATACGGATGATCCGGTTTGAAGTTGCCGTTACCAATAACTGCTTCTCCATTGCACGCACCTTCACTTTAACTGCATCCACATCCTCTAATTCCAGACCAACCAACAGACCAAGTCCACGTACTTCTTTTACATGAGGAAGCGTCTGTAACTGTGACATGAAATAACCGCCCATCTCTTTGGCATTCTCAGCCAGATTCTTCTCAAGCAATTCACTGATTGCTGCGTAACCTGCTGCACAACATACCGGATTACCGGAAAATGTACAACCATGTGAGCCAGGATTCAAGGTGTCTGCACACTTCTGCGTCATTGCAACCGCTCCAAGCGGCAAACCACCGCCCAATGCCTTTGCCATTGTGATTGCATCCGGACGTACTCCATAATGCATAAATGCCATTGTCTCACCGCAGCGACACCAACCTGTCTGTACCTCATCAAATAACAATAACATGCCTCTCTCATCACACAGCTTACGAAGTCCCTCTAAGAACTCCTTCGTTGCCGGATAGACACCACCTTCACCCTGAACCGGTTCTACCATGATTGCAACCGTATTCTCGTTGCAGGCTTCCCGGAAGCTGTCTAAATTATTATATTCTGCATAACTGAATCCAGGAAGATCCGGAAGAAATCCCTTCTGAATGGCACTGTCCGGTTGTCCGGTAGCTGTTAAAGCAGCAAAGGTACGACCATGGAAACTCTTCTTTGCTGTTACGATATGATAATGCTCCGGACCGAAATTCTCCACACCATATTTTCTTGCCATCTTGATCATGGCTTCATTTGATTCACTACCGGAATTCTGGAAGAAAATACGGTCAAATCCAGTCTGTTCACATACAAGCTTCGCTAACATTGCCTGTGGTGTATTATACGGATACAGACTGACATGCATAACCTGTGCCACCTGCTCCTGTACTGCCTTTACGATCCGCTCATTACAATTACCGGCCGAATTAACTGCAATTCCTGCATAGAAATCCAAGTATTCCTTACCCTCTGCATCCCTTAGGTACATACCGTTTCCTTCTTCTACCACAATCGGAAAATGATATCCGATATCCAGCAGATACTGATCTGACATCTCCATAATATCCTGTTTGCTAAGTCCGTAATCTTTTGCTTTCATATTCGTCCCTCTTTCTATCACTATCTTACAACAGACTACATGCGTCTCAAAGCCTGTCTCTTACCATAATCCTTTTCATTGTACACCAGATTCCTTATTTGTCAACAAATCTACTTCCAATCGGTTATAAGGAATCTCAATACCATTCGCATCAAATTCCTCTTTCACCTTTTCCCGGAGATCCCATGTCGTCTTCCAATAGTCTTCCGTTTTCACCCATGCCCGGATTCCTAATGTCATACCACTGTCATCAAAAGAATCTAAGAATACATCCTTCGGTTCACTCTCTAATATTCTGGCATCCTTTTTCAAAATACCGTATACAATTTCTTTCACTTGTCTCATATCAGAACTATAAGCAATCGCTATTTTGATCTCTACTTTACGCTTTGTCTCATTGGTAAGATTCAACAGACTGTTATTGGTGAGTATTCCATTCGGAATCACAACCATCTTATTATCATGCGTCAATAATCTGGTATAGAAGATATCAATGGACGTAACCGTTCCCTCGGTTCCCTTTTCATTCTCTATAATGTAATCTCCCACCATAAATGGTTTCAAAAGAAGAATCAGCATCCCACCTGCCAGATTTGAAAGTGCGCCCTGTAAGGCAAGACCAATAGCCATAGATGCTGTTCCCAAAATCGTAACAAAACTCGTCACCTCAAAACCAACGATTGTCGCCGCCGTTATGAATACAAGAATATATCCTACGACCCGGATAATCGATAACAGAAAACCGGAAACAGAATCATCCATCTTTGAACGATCAAATGAACGCCGAAATAATCTGATCAGCAATCCCACCAATTTCATTCCGATCACGATAAATAAAATGGCAACCAATACACTCCCTGACTTACCGATCAGCCAGCTTAACATATCATCTATTGTATTTTTCAGTACGCTTGTTGATTCTTCTACATTCTTTGCCGCCTCTTCCATGACCTGATTTGTGTTCTCTGTCAGCCACATAGCATATCCTCCTTATTCTTTTCAGCAGAAAAGCTGCCAATGGCAGCTTTCCTCATTACTCTATTTCATTGTCTTACTTGCCAAAACCTTCTTGTTCATTCGAGATGCTTTCTGATCTACAGTCACTTTCTTCTTAGAAGAATCTTCCTTCTTTGCTTTTACAGTCTTTTCAGAAGATACACTCGTCTTCTTTGCCGCTGCTGCCTTACAAGAAACAGTTCCTGCTTTCTTTGTCTTTGCCGCAGTCGTCTTCTTCACCGGTGCATCCTTGGTCAACTTGAAGATACTCATGGAAAGTGGTGCTAATCCGATCGTAATGGAATTACTTCTTCCGTCACATGCACTCCGCTTACTTGTCCTCACGGATGGATTCTTACTGCCGTCTCCACCAAACTTCTCAATATCGCTGCAAAAGATTTCCCTATAGGCTCCCGCATACGGTACACCAACCTTATAGCTATCGTAAGACACCGGTGTAAAGTTACAAATGATCAACAACGCATCTTCTTTTCGATCTGTCTTACGCAGAAAAGATACGATACTTTCATTCGCTGCGGTATCATTGATCCACTCAAATCCTCCTACATTATTATCCAATGCATATAAAGCCGGCTCTTTCTTATATAAATGATTCAAAGCCTTCACATAATCCCGCAGAATCGTATGTGCATCAAACTCCAACAAGTTCCAGTCAATCTCACCTGACTCACTAAATTCCTTAAACTGTGCAAATTCCTGACCCATAAATAATAGTTTCTTGCCCGGATGAGTCATCATATAACCATATAACAAACGCAGATTCGAGAACTTCTCCTCATATCCGCCCGGCATCTGATCTACAATAGATCCCTTACCGCCTACCACTTCATTGTGGGAAAATTCCAATATATAATTCTCATCATATGCATTAGACAGACTGTTCGTCAGCTTTTTATGCTCATACTTCCTATATAGTGGATCCAATGCCATGTAGGACAGCAGATTACGCATCCATGACATGTTCCAACGGTAATCAAATCCCATACCGCCCTCTTCCACTGTACCGGTAAGCATCGGCCACCCGGATTCTTCTTCCACAATCATCTTGCAATATGGAAAACGATCTTTGATAATTGTATTCAATTCCTTCAAAAAAGCAATTGCATCCAGATTCTCATTGCCACCATATTGATTCGGTACCCAGTTACCATACGTTCTTCCATAATCTAAATACAGCATAGATGCTGCACTGTCAATACGCAAACCGTCCAAATGATACTTAGACACCCAGTATATCGCATTGGAGATCAGATAATTCCGCACCTCATTGCGACCATAATCAAATATATAGGTTCCCCACCTTGGATTCTCGCTTCTTCTTGTATCTGCCGGTTCATATAATGGCTCTCCATCAAACTTAGCAATCCCACTCTCGCTCATTGGGAACTGACTTGGCACCCAATCGCAGATGACTCCAATACCATGCTGATGCATATAATCTACAAAATACATGAAATCAACCGGTTCTCCATACCGGGAGGTTGGTGCATAAAATCCGGTTGTCTGATATCCATATGTGCCATCCTGCTCATGTTCCATAACAGGCATCAATTCCACATGGGTATATCCCATCTGTGCCACATATTCTGCTAACTCCTTTGCGATCTCACGATAGGTAAAGAATTCTCTACCATCCTTTGGACGCTTAAAAGAACCTAAATGCACCTCATATATATTCATCGGCACTTCATTCGTTATCTTCTCTAATCCCATCCGATATTCCAAATCCTGCCACTCATATGTCAGATCTGCAATCTTAGACGCATTTGCCGGCCGCAGTTCCGAATAATTTCCATACGGATCCGGTTTCATAAAGGTATTCCCCTGCTTCGTCCGGATCTCATACTTATAGATCTCAGATGCTTCAATTCCCGGAATAAACAATTCAAATATTCCGGAATATTCAATTCTTCTCATCGTATGTGCACAACCATTCCAATTATTGAAATTGCCTACAACAGATACCCTCACTGCATGCGGTGCCCATACGGCAAACAATACACCTTTCACGCCATCTAACATGCATAGGTGTGCTCCCAACTTCTCATATATCTCATAATGAATTCCATCATTAAATTTGCTAATGTCAATCGGATCGATCACCGGCTCAAACGCATATGGATCAATTATCGTCTTCTTAGTTCCATTTATCAGTTCCACCTCAAAATAATAGACAAAACTTTGCCGATCTGGTACTTTCACAGAATAAAAGTCTTTCACTCTATCACTTGTCAGTTCATACCGTTCCTTCGAATTCTTACAAACCGCAAAAACCTTCTCCGCACCTTGTATAAACGCATTAATATAGACACCATCTACCGTCTCATGCATTCCTAATATATGATGCGGATTATCATGACGTCCTTGCGCTAATGCTTCAACTTCTGCCCAATTAATTGCAAATACCGGTCTTTTGTCAGCCATGTTTTTCTCCTAAATAATATTCATGAAATCTGCCATCCAACAGCATCTTCCAATATTCTTTTGCAAAAGGAAACGGCGCCAAACAGCGCCGTTAAACTCTTACTCGCCTCTTAACTGCTTTACTACTCTCTTAATTGATTCATTAAACTCCTCTTCTGAAGAATTCTCAAACACAATCAATTCTTTGATATTATCCGGCTTATTAAAGTTACAACCTGCAATATATTCATCCCAATGCTCTAACTTCCATGTATCGCGGTCTGAATTACGCTTAATCATTCTTTCCTTACACACCTCTACACGTGTGTTCACCCAGATAACAACCAGTTCAGCTCCATGCTTTGCCAAACGTTCTCTCAAAGAATCCAGGTACTCATCATCGCGAATCTCTTCCGTAAATGGTGCATTGATCAATACTGTGTCATTGTAATCCAATGCTTCCATCGCCAAATCCAAAACACAATAATATTCATAGTCACGAATCTCTTTCTGAAAGAAGTCAGAAGAACGGTTGTATTCCTCTCCTGCCACCTTGAATATCTGCTTTGATAATACGATCAACGTGTCCTTATCTAAGTACACACAGTTAGTCAATGCCTTCGCTAACTGCTTTGATATAAATGTCTTACCACAAGCTGGTGGTGACGTAACTAATATTAAATGTTTCATAATCTATATGCCTCCTTTATGCCCTTCAGGCTTGAAATCATCTTTTGTACATTTTCGTACGATAATTAAGCCAAATTATAGCATATTTTGGAGGGATTGACAACGGATTTCCTGTTAAATATCCAGATAATTTTTCATACTTCTTAATGCTGACTTCTCAAGTCTTGATACTTGTGCTTGTGAAATCGCAATTTCTTTTGCCACTTCAGTCTGCGTTTTCCCTTCAAAAAATCGGAGACGGATAATATTATACTCACGTTCTGATAATCGTTTCATCGCTGCTTTCAATGATATATCCTCAATCCAGTTCTCCTCTTTATTCTTTTTATCGCTCACCTGATCCATAATGTATAATGTATCGCCTCCCTCCTGATAGACCGGATCATACAGAGAAACAGGCGTTGCGATCGCATCTAAAGCCATCACAACCATTTCTTTTTCCATATCAATCGCTTTCGCCACTTCATCAAGCGTTGGTTCCCGATCTTCTTCCTTTAATATACGTTCCTTCGCATATATTGCTTTATACGCAATGTCCCGTAAAGATCTTGACACCCGTATTGCATTGTTATCTCTGAGATATCTCCGGCACTCACCAATGATCATCGGAACTGCATAAGTAGAAAATCGAACATTTAAACTGCGGTCAAAATTATCGATTGCTTTCATCAGACCAATACATCCTACCTGAAACAGATCATCTGCATTTTCGTTAGATGATGCAAAACGCTGGATCACACTTAACACAAGTCGCAGGTTGCCCTCAATCAGTTGTTCCCTGGCATGTACATCGCCCTCTTCTATTCTGATAAACAATTCATTCTTTTCTTCATTTGTAAGAAGTGGTAATTTGGATGTGTTCACACCACAGATAACAACCTTGTTTCGTGCCATCTTTCTGTCCTCCTTAACGGTTTCTACCATTAAGGATGTACATTTCCCATTGAGTTTATACCAATTTCAGAACGGGAATAATTACCTGTTCATGACCCGATCCGCTGCATTTCCTTTTTTAGCCGTTTCATGATCTTTTTCTCCAGACGCGAGATATACGATTGTGATATTCCAAGCATATCCGCTACCTCTTTCTGCGTCAGTTCCTCATCATTTTCGCTGCTTAAACCAAACCGAAGATCAATGATCATTTTTTCCCGATCAGATAAAATTCCCATGGCTTTTTTAAGCAGATCCCGGTCAACCTCACTTTCCAGATCTTTATAAATAATATCTTCTTCTGTTCCCAAAATATCTGAAAGCAACAATTCATTTCCATCCCAGTCTACATTTAACGGTTCATCAATCGAAACCTCCATTTTCGTTTTAGCACTCCGACGAAGATACATTAGTATCTCATTTTCAATGCAACGGGAAGCATAAGTCGCCAATTTAATCTTTTTATCTGTCTTAAATGTATTGATTGCTTTAATCAATCCGATCGTACCAATTGAGATCAGATCTTCCACTCCTACTCCTGTGTTGTCGAATTTCTTAGCAATATAGACGACCAACCGAAGATTATGTTCGATCAGAATACTTTTCACCTCTGTATCATCTAATGATCCCAGTTTATCCAGCAATCGTTTCTCTTCATCCGCATCTAACGGAGATGGCAGAATATCCGCACCTCCAATATAATGTACCTCTTTTTTAGGCATAAAAAACATGCTCGCCATATTCTTCATCATGGTAAGCCTGACTTTTTCATTGCTCACTATATTCACCATATATTCCTCCAACTTTTTATTCCATTCCATCCGCAAATAGCAACCCATCATAGGTTTTATCTGCAAATAAAGAATCCCTCCCAATGGCAACCGGCTGTTTGTGAAACACACAGGCACACTCCGGTACTACAACCTCTTCTGCTATAAAACAAAGCATTCTGCCGGATGGATTCCCTATACTTTGATATGCAATCTCATGAAAACACATTTTCCTTTGTGTGTCTAAGAATAACAGACTCTCATAATCTATATATCCATTTTCCTGATAAGTTTGAATGAATCGTCGTTCTTCTGTTGTAAATATAGCGTTCAAAAAATGATCAGACATTACAATAACCGGTTTTCCAAACAGACTGTCTCTCAGCCGGTTACCGGTATCTAATAATACCACTCCTTTTCTTTTTCGAATTCCTCTCTTCATCTGAATGGAATATAATGTATTTCCTTTATGTACGGTTTCTTTCACATTTACACATAATAACACTCCTGCTCCGGCACAACTTAAAAAGAATAACATCCATATGCCAAAGGAGAATGATGTAATCTGAAAACGTATCTGTAAATTATTCATTGTTCCACCTAATAAGATCAGTATCGTGGTGGCGAGAGCCCACTTTTTTATGAGACCACCTTTTCTTCCCAAAGCAATCTCTACAGCTCCCATACTGATTCCGGCAGACCAGAAAATGCCTTTTATTCCTGTCAGGCTTTCCGGGTACATCATAAAAGGAAGAAGCATTCCTGCACCAAACATTGCTCCTCCAATCAATCTGAACCATTTCATTCTCTGTTTCATCAGATATCCTGTCAGACACAGGCAATATAGATCCACTACGAAATTAAGAAATAGAAATATGTCCAGATAAAGAATAATATGCAACTTTGCCCTCCTGCTTCTTTCATAGAAAAGTATAATCTCACCATCACTCAAAAAAGGTCGAAAAGGGCAACAAAAAAAGAACTGTCGTACGACAGTTCTTTTTATCGTCTATTCTTTTATCTTCTCTTCAAGAATTCTGGAATCTTAATGGTACCATCTGCTTCCTGCTTTGGAGGCTGTGGTCTTGCAGTTGTTACAGGCGTTGGCTGTGGTGTTGTATTCACCGCACTACCCTGCGTACCATTCAAAAAGGATGGCTTCGGTGCCTGCTTTGGCTGTGGTGTTGCCATAGGCTGTCCTACATAAGTTGGAGCAGTCTGTGCCGGTTCCTGATGAACAGGTGCAGGCTGTGGTGCACGATACGTAGCTGTCTGAGGCTGCTGTACTGGCTGACTAACCGGCTGCTGAACCGGAGTCTGTACCGGTGCCTGTGTAGTCGCCGGTTTTGTAAAGGTCGGCATAGAAGTCTGTGCAAAACTTCCATATGCATTCTTCTTAGCTGCCTGCTCAATACCGGTAGCAATAATTGTAATACTGACCTCATCACCTAATGTCTCATTATCAACTGTACCAAAGATGATATTCACATCTTCACCAGCCGCTTCGGTCAGATAATTAACTGCATCATACGCTTCAATCATACCGATATTACCTGCAAAGTTAATAATAATATCTGTTGCACCGGATACGGTTGTCTCTAATAATGGAGATTCCATTGCCTGCTTGATTGCTTCAACGGCCTTATCCTCTCCGCTTCCTCTACCGATACCAATATGGGCAATACCCTTATCTCTCATAACAGACTGGATATCTGCAAAGTCAAGATTGATAATACCAGGACTCTGAATCAGATCAGTTACACCCTGAACACCCTGCTGTAATACTTCATCCGCTTTCTTAAGTGCATCCGGAATGGTTGTCCGCTTATCACAGATCTGTAATAACTTATCATTCGGAACAACGATCAAGGTATCTACATTGCTCTTCAAACGTTCAATACCGGCTAATGCATTATTCATACGCGGCTTACCTTCGAAAGAAAATGGTTTTGTTACAACGCCAACAGTTAAAATACCAAGTCCTTTGGCAATCTCTGCAACAACAGGAGCTGCACCGGTTCCGGTTCCGCCACCCATACCACAGGTAACGAATACCATATCTGCATCTTTTACTAATTCTGTAATCTCTTCGCGGTTCTCCTCAATGGCGCCTGCACCAACTTCCGGCTTGGCACCTGCACCTAATCCCTTAGTAAGCTTCTCACCAATCTGAATCTTGGTTGGTGCCTTCGATGTTGCAAGCACCTGTTTATCTGTATTGATGGCAATAAGATCTACACCATTGATGTTCTCATCCACCATTCTATTAACTGCATTATTGCCGGCTCCACCTACACCGATCACTAAAATCTTAGCAGGTCCTTTTTCTTCGAATGTTTTTATTTCAAGCAAGGTAATATCCTCCTTATATATTATTTTCTAATTCATTTGTAAACATATACATATATAATACTGTTTTTCTGTAAAATAATCAAGTGCATATTTTGTGAATATTTACAAAATATGCATATTTTTTTCTATTTTTTCATAATATGAAATTAATTTGCTATTTTGTAGCTTTAAACGACGCTGTGCCAACAGCCGTATCGAAATCTTTCAAATCCAATGTGCCTTCTTTTCCTTCTAATCCTGCAAGTATTTCCCCAAGATCGATCAACTGCTGTTCCACATTGCTTCCATCTCCTAATTCAATCCTGATTGCTTGATATTGCATCACAATCTCATTCTCCGATGTAAATTGAATAGAATCAATGGATAATTTATACTTATTGATCAACTGTGTCATCTTCAATATTAACTTAAACCGATCCTTATCTTTAATCGGCAGCTTTTCGTGCAGTTCCATACTTTCAAAACTCATGCCTGTAATACACGGAGTATCCTCAATTTTGGTTGGGGATATCTCTAACACATATCCATCCTGATCAAAATAAACATACTCATTCATATACTCCACACAGCCTGCTAATGCTTTCTCATATACAGTAACCGTAATCTTATGTGCACTGACATATTCAATATCTAGTTTTGCCACAAACGGAATATCTTCAATCGGACGAATCTTATTCTTCAGCATCAATAACACAGTATTATTAATATATCCCTCAGACAGAACATAATCTTTGATCTGGTCTTTGGAATAATGTTTATTACCGGTCACCTCAATTGTATCAATCTTGAAACAGGTAAATAACAGAATCAAACTAACCACCAGCACCCCGGCAATTCCACCTGCAACTGCTCCTGTCCGTCTTCTCTTAAATTGTATTACATTATCCTGTCTATCACTCATATTTCATCCTTATATATATTGAATCTTAGCACCTAACTGTCTCAGATCTTCCACAATATCTTCATATCCTCGTTCAATATAAGATATATCCGTCACGGTTGTATAACCTTTACTTATCAATCCTGCAAGTACAAGTGCTGCTCCCTGGCGCAGATCTGCCGCTTTCACCGTATGTCCTTGTAAACAATCCCCCCCTGAAATCTTAAGCGTCTGATTCTGGATCTCAATCTCAGCGCCTAATTTTCTCAATTCCGATACAACAGAAAAGCGTTTCTCGAATACCGTTTCCTCCACATAGCTGATTCCCTGTCCGCGAAGCAGGGCCGCCACCAGAACCGGTTGCAGATCCGTTGGAAATTCCGGATAACTGCCTGTTTGAAAAGTTCCCGGATTGACCCATCCATTCGATTGTACCTCAAGATAAGAATCCATCCGTACCACCTGTGCACCCAATTGCGATGCAACACGGATCACATTTGTCATATAACGAACATCATCAATTCCCTTCATCTTTATATCACAAGGAATCGCTGCTGCCATCAAAAGATACGTACCTGCTACAATTCTATCATATACATTGTTATAATCACAAGCCACAAATTGACTCGTTCCCTTAATTGTCAGCACATCGGTTCCAACCCCTTCTATCAAAACTCCCATTTGCTGCAGATATTGACATAACTCTATGATCTCCGGTTCCTTCGCAGCACCGCGTAATATTGTTCTTCCTACTGCGCCGGCTGCCGCAAGTATCAGATTCTCGGTTGCACCCACACTTGGAAAACGCAAATGATATTCGCACCCCTGCAAATGATAAGTATTGCAATATAGTATCTGATTACGCATTTGAAAATCTACATTCATCTTCATAAGACCTTCTAAATGAATATCGATTGGTCGAAGCCCGATCGCACAACCGCCCGGCATTCCGATCTCTGCCTGTTGCCACCTTGCAAGCATTGGACCCAACAATAGAATGGAAGACCTCAGCCGGCTCGTCATTTCATACGGCAAAGGTGCGTATGCGGCCCTTGTTGTATCAATAGTAAGCGTATGTCCTTTTAATGTTGCGTGAATCTGAAGGCACTGCAGCAATTCACACATGGCATACACATCCTCAATTACCGGGCAATTCTCAATCACAAATATTCCCGATCCAAGTACTGTTGCTGCCATGATTGGAAGCACTGTATTCTTAGATCCTTGTATCGTGATTGTTCCATTTAATCTTCCGGTCTCTTTCATACTAATTGCTTTCAAGAACTCCACATCCCATTCATGCCATATATATTATACTATGCCATGTTTTCTGAAATGTGCTTCTTTTCTAATATTCTTTTGTCATCCGTATCTGTCCGGCTACCGAAAGCACTAATCCCATCTCGATCAAAAGACCAAAGATTGCAGTTCCACCATAACTGATAAATGGTAACGGAACACCTGTCGGTGGAATTGTATTCGTTACAACCGCTACATTGATCAATACCTGCACCGCAATATGTGTTGTGACGCCAATCACGATCAGTGCCCCATATAGATCCGGTGCACTCATAGCGATCATAACACATCGCCATACCAGAATAATAAACAATCCTATCACACAAGCTGCGCCGAACAATCCTAACTCTTCACAGATAACAGAAAAGATCATATCATTATGCGACTCCGGAATGAAACCCAGTTTCTGAATACTCTGTCCAAGGCCCTTACCAAAAATGCCCCCTGAACCAATTGCATAAAGTGCCTGCATTGTCTGATATCCCTTTTCATATTTTTCCGGATGCAACCAGATTTTAATACGATCCATTCTATAACTTTGTGTCAGCAAAAAGATCGTCATGAATCCAACTAAGATACCACCCATTGCAAAAAACTGCTTAATCTTTGGACTTGTTACAAATACAATAACTGCAACCATTGCTGCACATATAATACCTGTACTTAAATTTTCTACTGCGATCAATGCAACGACCGCCATGGGAAATGCAACAACCTTAAGCAATATCTTCAGATCCCCAATTCTGGCAGCACGGATTGTCGCCACATGTGCTGTATACAGGACAATAACAACCTTAGCTGCCTCGGAAGGCTGAAACTGAACCGGTCCTAACTGAATCCAACGGACAGAACCATTCGACGCCTTACCTACGATCAATACCAGGATCAGTAATGCAATAATAGCATACATCATTAGAAGAGAAAAACGCTTCCACCAATGATAATCCATCTTAGATACACCAAGCATCGCTACAATACCCATAACCGCAAACAAACCTTGTCGTTTCAGGTAATAAGCAGAGGAACCTGTCTTCAATTCTGCTGTATAAGAACTGGTGCTATATACCATTACCAGCCCGAACGCAACCAAAAACAAGACAATAAACAAGAGCGAATAATCAAAGAAATCTCCCTTTTTCTTCGCTGTTTTCTTTCTCTTTCCAGTTCGCCTTTCTACCTCACGTGGTCTTCTATTTGCCATATATTAAGCTCCTAACTTATTTACATATTCTTTAAACATATCGCCCCGCTGCTCATAATTATCAAATTGTCCCCAGCTTGCACATGCCGGTGATAACAATACCGCTTCCCCCGGTTCTGCAGCCTTTGCACAGATATCAACTGCTTCCTTAAGATCTTTCGCAAATATTACATCCGTAAAGCCATATTTTGCCGCCGTATCCGCGATCAACTGTGCGGTCTGTCCGATCAGAACTAACTGTTTCACTTTACCATCAAATGCCTGAATCCAGTCATCAAACGCAACTTTCTTATCGTAGCCGCCACCTATCAGCATTGTCTTACGATTCATGGCCTGAATACCTTTAATCGCTGCATCCGGATTCGTTCCTTTAGAGTCGTTATAATAGGCAACTCCATTGACTTCTCTTACAAATTCAATTCGATGTGCCACACCCTTAAATGTCTTCACAACTGACACAATGTTTTCCATCGGAATTCCCATATAGTAAGCAACCGCAATGCCCGCCATATAATTTTCAACGTTATGTCCGCCTAATAATACAAGATCCTTTGTTGCAATAACTTTCTTCTCTTGTCCATTCTCCCGAAGTACGATCCAGTCATCTGCAAGACAGATCCCTTCTCCTATATTATGTAAACGGCTAAAATATATTACCTTTGCCTTCACACGTTTATCTTTTGCCATCTTCCTTGTAATCGGGTCATCATAATTCAAGATCAGATAATCTTCTTCTGTCTGATTCTTGCAGACATCCAATTTCACAGAAGCATAATTCTCCATTGTATAATGCCGGTTCAAATGATCCGGTGTCACATTAAGCACAGCACTTACATGTGGATGGAAATCTACGATCGTCTCTAACTGGAAGGATGATACTTCTGCAACCGTATAAGAATCTTCATCCATATCAAGGGCAACCTCTGTATACGGAATTCCAATATTGCCCACCGTAAAACTATCTTTCGTATAATCAGCAAAAATCTCTCCCACCAATGACGTGGTCGTTGTCTTACCATTCGTACCGGTAATAGCAGCCAGCTTACCCGCCCCTGCCTGATATGCCAACTCAATCTCACTCCAGATCGGTATCCTATGCGCCCTCACTGTATTGGCCATATCTGAATCAACCGGAATTCCCGGACTGATAATACACAATTCTATATCCTGTAGTACACTATCATTCAGCTCTCCTAAAACCACTCCAATATCTTCTCTGTCATCAAACTGACTAAGAAACTGATTCACATCCAAATCTACATTACCATCATAGAACACAACCTGTGCTCCCTTCTTCTGTAACAACTTGCCTGCATTTGCTCCACTTTTTCCTGTACCGGCAACCAGTACTTTCTTATGAAAATCCATAGTTTCCTCCCTAGATTCTATTATTCTCTTAAAGTTTGCAAAATGCCTTGCACTTTGCAAACTGCCTTTTTATTTTTATATCACAAAGCCATAAGACCGATCAGACAAAGCATCGCTGTTACAATTGAAAAGATTGCAACGACCTTCGTCTCCGGCCAGCCGGAAAGTTCAAAATGATGATGAATTGGTGCCATCTTGAAGACACGTTTTCCTGTCTTCTTAAAATATGTGACCTGTATAATAACAGATAACACTTCTACTAAGTATATACATCCTACAATTACAATATAGATCGGCATCTTAAGCATCACGGCAGTTGCACCGATCAAACCGCCTAACGCCAGAGAACCGGTATCTCCCATGAACACTTTCGCCGGGTACACGTTATAGACTAAAAATCCTAACAAAGCTCCAACTGCTGCACATGTGATCGGTTCTAATCCGGACGCAGTTCCGATTGCAACTACGGTAAAGAATGTTGCAGTCAATACCGTAACGGAAGACAACAGACCATCTAATCCATCTGTAAAATTCGTACCATTGACGGTTCCTAACAGTACCACAAACAAGAATGGATAAAACCAGAATCCAAGATTCCATTCCATACCACCGGTAAACGGTATCAATACTGATGTGCCAAGATCTGTATAATTTGCAAGATAATATGCAAAAATTGCTGTGATCAGAAATTGTCCAAGCATCTTCTGCCATGCACGAAGCCCCATGGAACGTTTCATTACAACTTTGATGTAATCATCCAAGAATCCTACCAGACCAAATCCCCATGTCACAAACAAAACCGGAAGAATCTGCGGATTGCTCTTCATATAGAGCAACGATGTGATCACGATACTGCAAAGAATAATCAGACCACCCATCGTGGGCGTTCCCGACTTCTTCAAATGAGATTCCGGTCCGTCATCTCTTACAAACTGTCCGAACTTCAACTTCTTCAAGAACGGTATCATAATCGGACACAACAACACGCTGATCGCAAAAGCGATCACAACTGGTAACAACACTAAAAAATCAAACTTCATAATCATTCCTACCCTTTAGTAATTCTTATTTTCGTATTATATTTAACCCTACTAGTATAATTCTTTTTCTATATTTTATCAACCATTTTAAGCCTATTCTTTTGTCTTTTCCCCCGTATCCGTATAATCTGCTTCAATCCCAATATATGGTAATATATTCTGATACATTTCAGACATTACCGGTGCTGCAATCGTACCACCATAATAGATTCCCACCGGTTCATCAATCATTATAATTCCAATGATCTGTGGATTATTGGCTGGCACAAATCCTAAAAAAGAAGAGATGTATTTTCCATTTCCTCTTGGAATTTTTTCCGATGTTGCTGTTTTACCGCCTACACGGTACCCTGCCACCTGTCCCTTACTTCCGGAACCCTCTGCCACAACCGCCTCTAATAGTTCCTTCATCGTATCGGATGTCGATTTCCGAATAGCATTCGCTTTTTCTTCATAAGCAAATGTCTCCACTTTCTTTCCGTTTTCATCTGTTGCATACATTCCAAAATGCGGAGTAACCAGCGTTCCTCCATTCACAACTGCGCTTGCCGCCCTCAACAACTGTAAGGGCGTAATCTGAAATGACTGTCCGAAGCTCATCGTTGCCAACTCTACCGCACCAACATCCTCTTGTTTATGCATAATAGAGGAAGCTTCTCCCGGAAGGTCTATACCGGTCTTCTCAAACAATCCCAATTTTCTATAGTTCTTATACATATTGTCAACACCCACTCGTGCTCCTACATCTATAAATACTGGATTACAGGAGTTCATAATACCTTGCCGAAACGTCTCGGTACCATGACCACCCACTTTGTGACACCTTATCCTCCGATCCTCTACAATACGAAAACCAGGGCAGGAAAATGTATCATCTACCCGGACAACCCCTTCTTCTAATGCAGCAGTTGCCGTCACAATCTTAAATGTAGATCCGGGTTCATATGTATCATTAATGCAGAAATTTCTCCACATTCCATTCAGTGCATCCTGTTTTTCCTGCTCCGTCATATTCTGTAACTTGTTTTCCTCGTTTTTCTCATCTGCATTCTCTTCCATATCTTCTGTACGGTCTATATACAGATCCTCTACCGAAACAAGTGTAAATGGCTCATTCAGGTTATACTCCGGCACATTCACCATTGCATAGATTTCCCCATTTTGCGGATTCATTAAAATAACAGACACCCGTTTTGCCTGTTTTGCTTTCAATACTTTCGTAGCCGCCTGCTCCGCATATTTTTGAATATTCACATCAATGGATATATATAGATTCTTGCCCGCAACCGGCTCCACTCTTCCTTCTGCTTCATTGGGGATCTCCACCCCATTGGCATCCGTAAGCGTTAAGATACCTCCCGGCGTTCCTTCTAACACATCCTCATATGCAACTTCTAATCCAACAATCCCCTGATTATCCGCCCCGGTAAAGCCCAACACCTTACTCGCTAATGTATTATATGGATAATACCGCTTGTAGTCCTCATCTATCATAACTCCATCCAGACCCAGTTCACGCAATTGATCTGCTGTTTCTTTTTCTACATTGCTTTTAATCTTCTCACGCATTGACCGTGTTGTTACTTTCTTACGAACCCATTCTTCATCCAGATTCAGCACACGGCACAATTGTTTTACAACTTCATCTTCATTTGTTACCTGCGAATGAATGACCGAAACCGAACACACCGGTTTGTTACCTGCCATTTCCACACCATTTCTATCATAGATCACACCACGTTTTGCCTTGATGCTTCTTTCACGTTCATGAAGTGCCTGCGCTTTCTGATAATAATAATCGGAACGGACGAGCATCAGATACGACAGCCGTGTAAATAATCCAATAAACGCTGCAATCATCACAAGAGCTACCACAAAAATCTTCTTTCTCGTAAATGTCTTTGGCATCCGAAATCTCCATATCCATACTTATATTAATAGTATTACCTCTTCTATATGAATATGTATTTTCAAATCAATTATTTCTAAAATAACCCAGGCACAGATCTTCTCTCCCAAAAAAATCTGTGCCTTGACAATCAAACAGGACCTGCCACCGGTAGGTTTCCTTCTATATTACATTACTCTCATTGTGCTGGCTCTGCAGCCTGTGTTGTTGCTTCTGTTGCAGCCTGCGTTGTTGCTTCTGTGCTGGCTTCCGTCGACTGACCTTCTTGCGTAGAAACTTCTGTTGCCGTCTCAGAACTTCCTTCTTCCGTTGATCTCTGCAAATCCTCAGAAAGCTGCTCTGTCGGTACATTACCTTCAAAGATCGGTGTAGCAACCTGATCTCCGACATCTGCACCTTCACTCTTATTCTCCGTATCTGACTGATAGATATTCATATACGGTAATAACTCCTGTAAAACAGATTGTGCAATGATCGTTCCTAAACCGGAGTTTGCCTGATCTTCTACATTCGGCTCATCTACCGTTACATATACCATTACCTGCGGATTCTCTACCGGAGCAAATCCGATAAAGGACAATAGATACTTACCATTACCTCGCGGAAGCTTCTCTGCTGTACCAGTCTTACCACCAATCGTATATCCTGCAACCTGTGCCTTTCTGGCAGTACCGTTGCTTACTACTTCAAACAATGCATTCCGCATGAATTCGGATGTCTCAGAGGATATTGTCTTTCTTAAAATGGTTGGCTCAATATTATTAATAATACCACCATTCTCATCTACAATCTGCTTAACCAGATGTGGTTCATAATAATCCCCACCATTGATTACCGAACAAAATGCAGTACCAATCTGCATCATCGTAACCGTAAGACCCTGTCCAAACGAAGAGGTTGCAAGCTCTACCGGATTCAGCTTCTCCTCCGGATATACCAGACCGGCTGCTTCACCCGCCAGATCCACATGTGTCGTCTTGCCAAATCCAAATACATCCTGATACTTGGCAAATGTTTTTCTTCCTTCTGTCTCTGCAATATGCATCAATGCCACATTACAAGACTGCATCAATGCCTGCTCAATCGTAACCTGACCATGTCCGGAATGATTGTGACAATTAATGGTAGTATCTGCAACTTTCAGATTACCGCCACAGAAGAATGACTCATCACCCTTCAATGCTCCATCCTCTAACGCACCGGATATCGTAAATGTCTTGTAAGTAGAACCCGGTTCGAAGCCGTCTGATATAATAAAATTACGCCATGCCTTATTGAGACAATCTAATCGTTCATCATCTGACAATGCATCAATCTGTGCCTGCACATCTCCGTCTTCACTGTTAAACTGATACGCTATTGCACTATCTTCATACGGCTCATTCAGATCAAAACTATTCGAATTCGCCATCGCCAATACTTCACCGGAATTCGGATCCATGACCAGCACAGATACATTCTTTGCACCGGTCTGTGTCATGAACGCATTGATCTTCTTCTCCACAATGTTTTGCGCATTTGCATCAATTGTCGAGATAATATTATATCCATTCACCGGTTCTTTGGTTGTACGTTCCAACGTCATATCTTCTGTCAGATATCCATATTCACGTCCGTTAATTCCATTCAACTCGTCATTATAGTAGCCTTCCATGCCACCCTGGCCAACATTGCCACTTACTGTAAATCCAATTGCATGGCATGCAAGAGAATTGTATGGATAATATCTCTGGTATTCATCCTCGAACCAGACACCTTTTACATTCTTACCATCTTTAGTAGCAACAAAATCGTTAAAAGGCTTCACCTGTTCATAAGTCAATTTCTTAAGCATCTTCTTATATAAAGACGACTTATCCGACAATGCCTCTTCAATCTGTGTTTCCGTCAGATCAAAATACTTCGTTAAAGCAGAAATGGTTGCTTTCTTCACCTTGTCATCCTGCAATATATTCTTTGGTTCAATAATCAGATTATATACTTTTTCACTTGTCGCTAACTGTGTTCCATTACGGTCTAATATATCCCCTCTCCGATATGGAATCTCAATACTGTCATAGCTTTGCTGTGCTAATACAATCTTCTCATAACGTTTTCCATCTTTGTCGTTGATATACCAAATCCGCACAATCAACGCAATAAAGCCACAGGTTAATATCGCTGTGACCCAAAACAACTTCTTCTGCATTCTTCCTAGAAAACGTTTTCTCTTCTTTGCCATATAATCACCTAATTTTATTCTTCTGGCACATCCTTAAACTGTTTCACGTAATCAGGATTGCTTGCTTTGTAAGATACAACCTGATCATTACCCGGATATACCATTCCTAATTCCTGTGTTGCAAAATCATATACCTTTGTTAAATCCACTGAACTGTCTAAACGTTTGCTTGTTTCATTGTTGGTATCTTTCAATTCATTCAGATTACTCTCTAATAAAGCTATCTGTCTTCTCTGTTCTGTTATATCTGCCTGTAAGGATAACATATTAACACATGCACCAAACAAGAATACAGTTGCTACGACAAGTGCCATTGTATAGCGCAGATCAAAAGCCTTAGCACGCTGTGCATTTCTCTCAACTCTCGCGTTAGTCTTACGCTCACTTTCCGGTGCAGGCTGTCGATTCGGTCTAACTTCCCTTTGTGGTACCGTATTCAGCTTTCTGGCTGCATTCCCCTCGATGTAATAATATCTTTCCTCATTTCTTGAATCCAATCTTCTCATACCCCTTTTCTAAATACGTCTTATCTTCCGTAACCCGGATATTCCCCATTCATCATGTGTCTATCTATATACTTTAATACCTTATTGAGCTCGTTCAAATATACGAAGCTTTGCACTTTTGCTTCTTCTGTTCTCCTCTAATTCTTCCTCTGATGGTAAGATTGGTTTCCGTGTTATGACCTTACCTTTAGAAACCTTACCACATACACATTTAGGAAAGTCGGGAGGGCATGTACAAGGATTCTCATTTCTTCGAAATATCCTCTTTACAATCCGATCTTCTAACGAGTGGAACGTAATTATGCAAATTCGGCCCCCTGGGTTTAACAGATCTATCATTTGGTCGATGGATTGCTCAAGAATGGTCAGTTCCTGATTTAACTCAATCCTGATAGCCTGATAAGTTCTTTTCGAAGGGTGCCCTCCTGCAGACCTAGCTCTAATTGGTATAGCAGCCTTAATAATGTCATTCAGTTCAAATGTTGTCTCAATGACCTTGTTCTGTCTTGCCTGGCATATATGCTTGGCAATGTTCTTAGCGAACTTTTCTTCGCCGTAGTCCCGGATTACTCGGTATAATTCCATCTCCGGATATTCATTAATTATATCTTTAGCAGTCATGTCCTGCCTCTGATCCATTCTCATGTCAAGAGGTGCATCCTCCCGATACGTAAATCCTCTCTCCGGTGTATCTAACTGATAGGAGGATACCCCCAGGTCAAGTACAATGCCATCGACACCGCCGACACCTAAGTCATGTAATACCTGAGGGGTTTGTTGATAATTACTTCTTACAATATCAATCTTAACTTTATCTTTGTATGGTAATAGCCGGATGCCTGCTGCTTCAATCGCAGCGGCATCCTGATCTATCCCTATGAACCTTCCTTTATCAGACAAACGGGAACAAACATGATAGGCATGTCCGCCACCTCCAAGGGTGCCATCCACATAAGTACCATCTTCTTTGATATTAAGTCCCATTATAGTCTCGTCCAATAATACCGACTTATGTGAAAATTCCACGCTTCTCCTCCTTCTAGATCATAATTCCCAAATCTTCAATTCCCTGAGCCAGTTCGTTGAAATCAATATCATCAATATTGTTCTTCTCTTCCCACTTCTCTTTGCTCCAGATCTCTGCACGTTCTCCGACACCAACTACCGTGACATCTTTTGTAATTCCTGCAAATTCACGTAAATTAGCCGGAATCAGGATTCTTCCCTGATTATCCACTTCGCAATCTGTAGCTCCGGCCTGGAAAAATCTCTTGAACTTTCTTGAGCTTTCATTGGTCATTGGAAGCTGTCTTAATTTGCCCTCAAAAATATCCCATTCATCGTTCGGATAAGCAAACAGACATCCATCCATTCCTCTTGTTACAACAAAAGACAAGCCTAATTGTTCTCTAAGCTTGGAAGGTACGATCATTCTGCCCTTGGCATCTACTGTGTGATTATATTCACCTTTTAATCCTTTGGACATGAACTCACTCCCCTTCTACATAATCTCTGTCATAACGAAAGTGATTCCGCATGAAATGATAAATCCACCACAATCTACCACTGCATACCACATTTCACCACTTACAACCACTATTCTACCTCATCAGGTATTAGATTGCAAGGATAAATTGTTCTTCACCCCTCTGTTTTCTATGTGGATTCTTGCCAATATTTTTCAGTTTTTATTGTGCAATTTGCACATGTTTTTATTCTTTTTTCACTTATTCTTAACACCATTTACACAATATCTAGTGTAAGTTCCATCCGCTCGCTGTCACATATTGTGTTCCGAGATTATGTATACCTTTCTCTCCACTTTTCACATTTTCGGTGGGAGAAAGTGGTGGTGGTGAGTGGTAGATTTTCCCACTTATTTTTAAAATTCCCCACTTACCCTCCACAAAGAGTCACTTGCGACTCTTTTACGTCCTCGCAAAATTGTACAACAAAAAGGCGGTGAATAAATCCACCGCCTTTTGCTGTATCATATCGCTATGAAGTTATTGTATTCCGTTTCAACTCTATCCGTTTATATATAATATATACAGATGCCGCCACCACACATATAGCCGCCAACAACTGGGAAACTTTGAAATTAATACCCGGAAGCATCAGGGAGTCCGTCCGCAGACCTTCAATCCATACTCTTCCTAAACCATATCCCCAGATATACATAGCAAACATCTCACCATCAAACTTCTTGTGTCTCCTGTACAGGAATATGATCAACAGTACTCCAAGATTCCATAAGGATTCATACAAAAAGGTTGGATGCACCTGAATGAATTCCATCCCATCTATATTCACAACATGATCGATCATTTCCTGTGTAATAATTCCATTATTCACGATACTTAACAGATAATTCTTACCGCCAAACCACTCAACAGGAAGTGCCATCGCAAATAGGGAGTCCGTATATCCTCCAAATGCCTCCCGGTTGAAAAAATTGCCCCATCTTCCAAGAATCTGCCCAACCAATAATCCCATAGAGCAGGTATCTAACATCAACATGACACTCACTTTACGCTTCTTGGCAAATATGAGTAATACAATAATTCCGGCAATCACACCACCGTAGATAGCAAGACCGCCACCACGAATGTTGATCATACCAAGTATCGTATCCTTTAAGGATTGTCCTTCTTTCACATAATCCTTTAAACTGAATACCACATAATAGATCCTGGCTCCCAAAATTGCCGGAATCACCAGCCACAACATATAATCTAAATACATCTCCGGATTCTGATTCGTCCTTTTAGCTTCCCGGGCAATCAACAAATAACCTAAGATAAACCCCAACGCAATGACCATTCCATAAAAACGTATCTCAAACCCACCAATTGAGAATCCATCTGCCACATGTTTCAATACAATCCCCAGATGAGGAAATCGAATCTCATACATAGAATCCCCTCCTATTATACGTTAAACTTGAACAAAATGACATCTCCATCCTGTACAACGTATTCCTTTCCTTCAGAACGTACAAGACCTTTCTCTCTTGCAGCCGTCATAGACCCATTCTCTACGAGATCTTTGTAATTGACAACCTCTGCACGGATAAATCCTCTCTCAAAATCTGTATGAATCTTACCCGCTGCCTGTGGTGCTTTCGTACCTCTCTTAATTGTCCATGCTCTTGTCTCATCCTCACCGGAAGTCAGATATGAGATCAATCCAAGCAGGGAATAGCTTGCACGGATCAGCTTATCCAATCCAGACTCAGCAAGTCCCAGATCTTCTAAGAACATCTTCTTCTCATCATCTTCTAATTCAGAAATCTCCTGTTCGATCTGTGCACAGACTTTGAACACCTCTGAGCCATATTCCTTTGCATATTCCTTAACTGCTTTTACATAATCGTTATCATCATCTTCTGCCACTTCATCCTCAGCTACATTTGCTGCAAAGATCACCGGTTTTCTGGTAAGCAGATTATAATCTGCAATCCATGCTTCTTCATCTTCTCCATCTACCTCAAAGGTAATTGCCAACTTTCCATTCTCTAAGTGCTCTTTGATCCGCTTCATAAATTCTACTTCTTTGGCAATGTCCTTATTGTTGTTCGCTGCTCTGGAATTCTTGGCAATTCTACGATCAAGAATCTCGATATCGGAAAAGATCAGCTCAAAATTAATCGTCTCAATGTCTCTCAACGGATTAATACTGCCGTCTACATGTACTACATTCGTATCCTCAAAGCATCTTACTACATGAACGATCGCATCCACTTCTCGGATATTTGATAAGAACTGGTTACCCAGACCTTCACCCTTTGAAGCTCCCTTTACCAGACCTGCAATATCTACAAATTCAATTACCGCCGGTACGGTCTTCTTAGAATTATACATCTTCGTCAGTACCTCTAATCTCTCATCCGGCACAGGCACCACGCCTACGTTCGGATCAATCGTACAAAATGGATAATTCGCTGATTCTGCTCCTGCCTTTGTCAATGAATTAAATAACGTACTCTTCCCTACATTCGGAAGTCCTACAATGCCCAACTTCATAACTCTATCTTTCCTTTCTCTAAACCTTATTGAAACGGGCTTTGCGGAATCCGGTCATGTAGCAATGTATGTACCAATATGTCCAAATATTCCATGAAATTCGAATTACCCGTAACCTGGTCGATCGTTATTTGATTCTGTGACGTCTACTACGCCGCACTTAACGCATATCATACCATAAAGGAAAGGAAATGTAAAATGATGATTACATTCTTTCATCTTCTAATATCCTAACCGCTTTACCCAATCCTGCACTTCTGAGTCCGATGCTCCGGAAGAAAATCTCTCACCATCTAACCAGTCACCGGTTCCTGCCATATCTGCCAGTAAAGAACCACTCTGACCAATACCGGAAGATGCGGATGTGCAGAACGGAATCACCGTCCTTCCTGTAAAGTCATTGTCTTTCACAAAATTGTCTACCGGCCATGCTTTAATTGCCCACCAGATTGGATAACCTGCATCTGTCAAGACTGGGACAAAAAAAATTTTATTTTTTTCTGTACATATTTTATCAAACCCTTACTGATTTTTAAAGTACAGAATAGTTTATTACTATTAACCTTTTCGTTACTACCCATAGAAGAAGCCAGCAGCTTTTCCACTACTGGCTTTCTATATTACTTATTTTGTTTACTACACTGCTTTTGGGATAAAACTCTCTTATAATACTATCAATCCCCCGTTACAACTCCACTATATGTTCCACTAACAATATCTAAATTCATTCGATTATGTTTGGTTTGCAAATATTTTTCAAACCAATCCAGTTTTTCATATATTGTCACTTTTCTTTTTTCTTTTGCAACCTGTTTATCTTTATATTTTTCTTTATCCCTCAAAATAACACGATATATATTCCTCTTTATTTCGTCAAGCTCAACACACTCATCTTCTAAATCCAGCACTGGCGAAAAGGCTTCTAATTGATAAAAAATATTCAAAAAATATTTGTCACTTTCTTTCTCAACTAGCATCGATCTACTTGTCATCGGAAAATTTACAATTTCCATACTTGTCTCTGATTCTTCCCACTCGTAAAACTCTTTTCCTAACTGAGGACTTAACGCTATCATAGGAACATCAGCATAACTGCTTTCCAATCCATATGCCTCTTCCACAGCCGGTCCAAAGAACCCCAATTCATCAAAATAAGCATCTCCAAATGTTATACCACCACGTAACAAATAGCCTGCATTCAATATTCTTAATAAGGATATCGTTGTATTATACATTGCTATTTGTATAAGCTTCATGTCATCTTTTCTATACTCTTCTATTCCATCTTTATAATAATAGAAAAAGTATGCACAATCGGAAAAACTATACACTTTTCTATCATATATAACATGATCAAATTTCTTTGTTCATTTATTTTCGCTTCTCCATGAAAAAGTCTGTGAATTAACAGTTTATCCTCAAATCTTTTATTGTTTTTTGTTCCTAATAAATCAACAAAAATAACTACCATTTTACGATACATATTCTTTTCCTCCGTAATAAAAATTAGTTTTTCAATAGGACTAAGTAATAACTACTTAGTCCTACTGTACTCCAAACATTCTGTTTATTCTACTTCGTTTAATATCTTTTTCTTTTCTGCAATCTTCTCATAGTTATTTGCATTATAAAGATTCCAAAATGTATGCTCCTTTTTTCAATCCGTTTATCAAAATTAATTACCACATTTCCACACTTTACCAGTCCCATGTCTCTCTTGGTATTGGTTACAAAGCAGAGCTATGCTTATGATACACCAATAATCTCTGCCATTTCAGAGCTGTCCGTATTCGCTTACCCTCTAACGAATTGATCTGCTTAATTACCGCTGGTGCTGTTATGAATAATTTCTCAGCAGCTTTACTAAAACTTCCTAATTCTACAACACACAGAAATGTTTCCAGTTGCGGATTATACATCATTTCTCATTACCTCCCCTAAATGTAATTTCAATCATATTGTGCATCTCCCCTAATGAAACACATCTAGTTTCCTTAATGATTATATCCTTGATTTCATACTTTCACAACTAGTAAAACAGCTCCGCGAATCACTTCACGAAGCTGTCGTTGTTTGTAAAAAATTTTTTACTATCCCTTTTTCTTAAATATAAGTATCAATTCAGTTTCACTTTCTTTGTCTTACTCCATTTACTGTAATAAGTTCTTGTCTTATCTGTCTTGTTCCCGGTATATTTTGCCTGATCATATACGGCATAAGCACGCACACGAACATAATATACCCTACCCTTTTTGAGCTTTCTAACGGTACGTCTCAACGATTTCTTAGTCGATGATATATTCTTTTGTTTTGCTTTCTTAAATTTGTTAGATGTTGAATATTGTATCTCATATCCGTTTACCTGTTCATAATTTGCAGTTATTTTCACCGTCAGCTTTTTTCTTTTTGTTTTCACAGATTGAATTTCAGGCTGATAGTCTTCTATCCCCATACACAACTCTTTTGCCTTTATCATCTCTTCCTGTTGCTTCTTAATTCCTTCCACCACTTTGGAATAATCCGGATCAATCAGATTGGTTCCTACCGGATACAGATCCGTATCTGCATAAAAAACTGTATCATCTGTTACACGAACTCTCTGACCATCTTTCACATATTCCCAGTGAGAAAAACGGTAATGATCTCCATTCCTATCCTGCGGTTGATCATATCCACTCGGGCTTGCAACAACACGTTCTTTACACCAATATACCTCAGTATAATCATAAGAACCATCATAATAATGATAAGTAAATATAATTTTAGTCAACTGACTTTCATTGATTCCTTCTGTCCCCTCATAATAAATTATTCTTCTTGGTTCTTCGGCCGACACATAAATCACATTATAATTTATTAAAAATAACGTACTCACAAAAGCCAATACATATTTAATCTTTCCCATAACCATTCTCCTTATCTTTTGATTATAACACTTTTTGTTTTTGACCATTTACCATAGTACTTAATCTTTTTTGACTTTCACCTGTGGCAAAAGAATTTTTCACAATATCTATGTTATATATATATGTAGCCTCACCTTGTTTTAAAAGTTCATCCAACTTTAAAAACACCTCTTCTGTAATTTCACCTTCCAATGCTGATTTTTCAAAAATATATAAATCAAATCCTTGGAATTCAGGCACTTTCAAATCGTCACAATCCAAATATGAATGCGAAATTGTATCAGGAATATTACTACCTTGGTAAATCTTATTAAGATATTCACTTTTATTATTTTCTATTAGACATGAAATCGAATCTGATTTATTATCATCCATGCTATTGTCCAAATCACAAACAACTGCTATTTTTCCACTAACAGAAATTGTATCTGTATCTATCTTCCTATATTCCAACATCGAATCATTTGTCACAAATAATGCATCACTAGTTGCATATGTTCCAAATATATTATAATCAGTGTAACCATGTTGCATATACACTAAAAAATCTTGAATCGTATAAGAAACATCACCACCAATATTTTCATTTTTCTCCGCACACACATCAGCAACCATCAAATTACATAATACTAAAGCAATTAAAAAAACTCAATTATCTTTTTGTACATTTTTCTCCCCCCCGTAACTCTCACTTTTCTTTTGTTATTTTACTAGTATTATCCCTTAACTCCATCAAAAAGTATTATTTTGCAAAATTATATATTCAATTACTACCACCCCAAAAATTCCGCTTCTCTCCGATCTCTTTCCACCAACGCATTTTTCGCAACGCCAAGCAGTAATACCACAATCAGAATAATATATTTCATTACAATAATTGCATATATGCGCCGAAATCCAAGCAATAAACCCACATTTCCTAATACTGCTTCTGCAAACAGCATTCGTCTGGCATATTTCTTGTAAGTTTTCTTATTGTCCATATTTTTCTTCCCAATAGGATTATTAACGGGTGTCAAGCAATTGATCCACAAACCTTCCAATATATTCAATCCCCAATACACCTGATTAATAGCATGAAATTGTACCATTAAATCTGCTGCTAATGAGATCAGACACATCATTAATCCCTACAAAACAACCAACGAACATGTATCTACCGCATGATATTTCCCACACCAGCGACGTAGCGGCGTATACAATATAAAAACAAGCAGAAAATCTCCCACTTTATGTAATAAAAGACCGACAATCAACGTAATCAAAAGTTCCAATATCAGTTCTACCACTATTGTACACTTTCTCAACCAGACTGCGGCCTCCTCGGACTTCAATTTTCCTTTTCGAATCATTTTTATTCTTATATAATCCACTATTGGGTCAACCATTTTCTTTATTTCCCAATTTTTCTTTTCCTAACTGTGCTAACGTTGACATGAACATTACCAATTCCGTGTAACATACCACAAACAATCCATTCTTCCAACCAACTACATACAATACAAATGCAGTCAATACTACCAGACAGGCAATTCGTTTCCGTTGCTTATTAAAAAAGCTACTTGCCGCCTCATCTTCATCATCTGCAAATCTACCGGCTGCTATCTGCACAGCACCCAAGCAGATAAGTGTTACAATAAGTTCTGCGCTCTCTGGTATCTCAACTCGTCCACTTCCATACAAACCTGCTATCACAACACTACAGGATAGCAAAAAGCAGGACCAATACTGCTTCATATGGATTCCCTTTACATAGGCACGTTGTAAAAAGAATACCACAAGAAGCAGCATACACTCCCACACACGGTTCATACATGCGGCAAAAGTCAGCGTAACGATAATACAGAGTGTCTGTTCTATACCCGTCTGAAATCCATATTCATAGGCCGCCCGATCAGCTTCTGTGATTATCTCTTTTGCCAATATGTAATTCGTTAACCGCTTTGCAACCCATTCCATTAGAACTTACGGAACTGAGTTAAATCCGGCTTTTCCACATCATGGAAAATACATGTACATTTTGAGCTTGCACCAATCATCGTCGCAATCACCGCAAATGTCGCCAAATAATTAGCTACATTCATCGTTCTCAGCTTTGCTGCCAATTTTTTCATAATTATGATTCCTCCTTCACCTTCATTAGGAAGTCCCTTCTGCAAGCAGACATTCTCGCCAAGGCCAAAATGTCTTTCCATGCTGGGCGGCACATGGAACCCTGCTCACAGCCCCTCCCTATAACGAATCATAACACAAAAAAAGTAATTCATGAGGCTACTTGTAATAAATGGAAGTTTTCTTGTAATAAATGGAAGTCTCACTCTGTCTTATTTCTCCTGCGGATACAAAACCATCTCTAAACGATATACTTTTTCCTCTATATCAACATGATAATATCCATGATATTTTTGTATCACGTTACGAATGGATTGAATCCCTATTCCATGTTGTTGCGAATTATTTTTTCTCGTAGTCCATCCCGTCTTTCGTTCTTTCTTTAAAAATCCATCAAAGGTATTCTCTACAAGGATCACCAGATTTCCCTGATCGTATGACATATTAAGCTTCACATACGGGTCAACAACTTTTCCTCTGAGACATGCCTCCAGTGCATTATCCAGCGCATTCCCAAGAATCACTGAAATATCTTCCCCTGCAAACGGTAGTTCTGCTGGAATATTCAGCTTCGCATCAAATTTGATTCCACGCTCCGTTGCAAACGCATATTTACTATTTACAAATGCATCAATGATCGAGTTTTCCGTATTCACCACAAATAATCCATTTAACGAATCCAATTCTGCTAATTTCTCAATATTTTCTTCTAATTTTTTGTAATCCTGATCCTTCAAAAGCATTAACAGATTCAGCATCTGATGCTTGAGATCATGCCTTTTAACCCGAATTTCCTTCATCAGATTTTCTCTTTCATGCATATGCTGTTCTAATAGAGTAAATTCCTTTTCATATATAGACGTTTTTCTCTTCAATTCTAAATTTTCAGACAACTTCACAAAAATATTAAACATCATAATATTAATGCTTAGTAAAATTATAATGCTTAACAAAGTTCTCCAATAAAACCCCCTTATTCCCATTGCATATTGCGAATAAAATATGCAATATGCCAAAAACATGCTTCCCATAAACAATAGCAAAACTTTCAAATTGGATTTCCATTGCAAATATCCCATATCCATATTCTTGAAAAAATTTTGTAGTATTTCAACCAGTATTAACAAAAACATATTTGTTATAAAATATCCAATTTCACCATTCACCGGAATCGAAATATCACATGTAACAAATATACATGCAACCAATAATTCCCCTAGCAAACTTAGAGATGTATACAATACCCCAAAAACCACTTTAATTCCCACTTTCCCTTTATAAAAACATGTTGTACATGTCAAGATCAATATTGTAGATATCACCCTACAATAATCAGGATAATTAGGAATACTATTTTCTATAAACTGAGCACACACATTAATTATAAATATGTAAAAATATATTCCTTTAATCGCCTTGCGCTCAAAAAACGTCTTAAAATACTCATACACAACAAAGGCATATAACAATTCCATCAGCAGGTTCACACAAACATCTATTACCTCTCCCCACATTGTTATCCCTCCATCCTTTTCCGAATGTTTTGTACATATACTTCGTTCATCTCGCGAGCCCGTTGTTTGCTAATTCCTAATTTTTTCCCATTTGTTAATTCCACCTCGTGGAATGTTTTTCGAAAGATATATTGTGCATTTACAAGCGTAGATTGGTGAATCCTCCAAAAGTCTGCTTTCCCTTGTTTCAACACTTCTTCTATTTCATCTATTTTTCCGTAAAACTCTTCAACAGTTCCATCTTGCATGTGGGCTTCTATCATTCTCTTATTACTCATAAAATACATGATATTGCGTATAGGTTTTCGGTACTTATTTTTTCTGATCCCATATTCAAAATATTCATCTTCCGGTACAAGAAACGTATACGCCTGTTCAAAACATCTTCTCACTTTCTCCTCTCGCAAGGGTTTAACAAGAAAATCAAACGGATGCACCTGATATGCTTCTAACGCATAACTCTCATGACTGGTAACATAGACAATCAATCCTTTGCGGTCATGTTCCCGAATATGTATTGCTGTCTCAATACCATTCATCCCCTTCATTTCAATATCTAGGAAAAAGAGATCAAATTGCTCTTCATTCCTATTCATATACCGAATAAGTTGTTCTCCGTCATAAAACACCTCAGATTCTATCTGTATTCCATATTCATGTGCACTTGTTTCAATAATGCGTTCTATTTCCTGTATTATCGAATCTTCATCATCACAGATTGCAACCTTTATCATATCATTTACCTCTCTCTCATCATACATGATTCCCCTATGATAAATGTCCCCCATATCGTGCCCCAATTAGTTTATAGTTTCATAAATACACTTATATTTATACTATTGCTATTCTATATTTGCAAGTATAAAAGTTTTGGAATCCCATAATTCACAACACAATTTCACCTTCCGTCGACATTATTCGACAAATAGTACAAAAAAACGAGGTACTCTACTTTTCATTCTTGTAGAATACCCCATTGTACTGCTCACAATTCCTCTTTTCGTCCCTTCCTTCACCTTGCTCACTGCTTTCGCAGTTCCTACTCATTCTGCTTTCGCAGAATAGCAAGACTCCGGAGGTTCCTCTGTCATTTGCTTTTCTTTTTCGTCCCTTCCTTCGCCTTGCCCACTGCTTTCGCAGTTCCTGCTCATTCTGCTTACGCAGAATAGCAAGGCTCCGGAGGTTCCTCTAAGATTTCGCCCTTAAATACAAGAAAAGGAACAGCATTGCTATTCCTTTTCTTGTGCTTAAGCGAAATCTTATTCGTCCCAATTATGATATACGGCCTGTACGTCGTCATCTTCGTCAAGAAGATCAAGAATACGATTCATCTTCTTAATATCTTCTTCGCTTGTCAGTTCTACATAAGTCTGCGGAACCATTGTTACTTCTGCCGATGCCATCACTATCTTTTCATTCTCTAATGCTTCACAAACAGCAGAAAAATCTTCCGGAGATGTGAGAATCTCAAAACTGTCTTCTTCCTCCGAGAAATCCTCTGCTCCTGCATCAAGTGCGATCATCATCAGATCATCTGCCTCCATCTCACAGTCCTCTTTGGCAACAATAATCTGTCCCTTCTGATCAAACATAAAGGATACACAGCCTGTTGTTCCGACATTACCGCCACCCTTTGTAAATGCATTTCTTACATTCGATGCGGTACGATTCTTATTATCTGTCAACGCATCCACAATAATAGCGGTACCATTTGGTCCATATCCCTCATATGTAATAGAAACATAGTTAACAGAATTAGCATCTCCTGCTGCTTTCTTAATGCCTCGTTCAATCGTGTCATTCGGCATATTGTTTGCCTTTGCTTTTGCAATAACATCACGAAGTTTTGAATTATTATTAGGGTCTGCCCCACCCTCTTTTACTGCAACTGCAATTTCTCTTCCGATAATAGTAAATATCTTACCTCTTGCAGCATCATTTTTCTCTTTTTTATGCTTAATATTTGCAAATTTTGAATGTCCTGACATGTTAACACTCCTATCCTTTCTACTTACCTTATAGACACAATTCTAACTTTATCATACCAGCGTTGTTTTTTCAAGATTTTTCTATATTATAGATACAGCACAAACCTTATGTAATTTTGTTTTACCGGAATTAACATGAATTTTATTCAACCTATTATTGATACGTACTCATATTTTTGATATTATAAATACATTATAGCTTATCAGGAGGCTACTATGGATAACGAAACCAAAAGTATATATACTTCTGCCTTAGAAATTGCAGACAAGATTGATCAACACCTTATAAAACAATCAGTGCCACATGAAAATGTGAAAGAATTACTCCGTATGGACCTGCGGGACTTTCTTATTTTTCTCACAATTGCAGACCATGTTGTTGAAAAAGACGAAATCCGTTACATTAACCGATCACTTGGCTATACTTTCGATGAGGATACGATCCGGGGCTACATTGCCAAAAGTAACATTGCTACCGATACCTTTCTGAATGATCCGCCTCAATCTCTACAATATTTTCTTGATTATGCCAAAGATGATTTTGTAATACACGAATGCAAATACTATGATATCAAAAAACTATACATATTGACATTTCAGGCAATTGGAGAAGATTTTCTATCAAGCTGCAAGCACATGGAGATGCTTGAAGTGAATCAATTAACGCGCTATCGTTTTATGTTAGAAAGCAAGATCCGAACCTATTCCAAAAGCGGTCGTTTTGCTACTACACAACCGGACAGCATACCGTTTCAGCCAAAAGCAAAGAAGACAGACAATGCCTCTTCCCCCGAAACGGATATCCCATTCGTCGGCACAATTTTGGAAGGTACACAAACCCGCGATGATCTGGATGGTCTGCTCAAACAACTGCAGAATTTAATTGGTTTAGATTCCGTCAAAGAAGAAGTCACCGACTTAATTAATTTGCTTAAGATCATAGAACTTCGTACCCGCAACGGATTACGTGCCCCTTCTGTCACAAAGCACTTTGTATTTACCGGTAATCCCGGAACCGGTAAGACAACTGTCGCACGTCTGCTTTCGCAAATTTATTGTTCTCTCGGCATACTTTCCAAGGGACATTTAGTAGAAGTAGACCGTTCCGGTCTGGTTGCTGCCTATATGGGGCAGACTGCGATCAAAGTCAAAGAAGTATTGGACAAAGCAAAAGGTGGCGTTCTTTTCATTGATGAAGCATATTCTCTCGCCAACGATACCCCTGATGGCGACTTTGGTCAAGAGGCCATAGATACTTTAGTAAAGGGAATGGAAGACAACCGCGATGACCTGATTGTTATCGTCGCCGGCTATCCTGACGAAATGGACACATTTATCAAATCCAATCCCGGACTTAAATCTCGTTTTCAAAAGACAATCTTCTTTCCGGATTATAATGCAGAAGATCTGTTCCGTATTTTCAATAAGTTCTGTAAAGAAAGTGATTACAAAGTAAGTGAATCCGGAAGTATCTACCTTAAAAATGCTTTAGCGGATTATGTACAGCATACGGATCAATATTTTGGTAATGCCCGAACCATTCGTAACTTTTTAGATGTAGCAGTCAGTGCACAGGCAAATCGGCTTCTTGCCGAGAATGCTACTTCAAAAGAAGATCTGATCACCTTACATACTGTAGACTTACAAGAAATTTTTAAAGCAAAGGAGGATAATTCATGACATTACTCGCCTATCAGATATTTCAGACTGTAGTAGAACAGGGAAGTTTTCAGCGTGCGGCAGAGATTATGAACTTAACACCCTCTGCAATCAGCCACGCAATTTCCACTGCAGAAAAGGAACTCGGTTTTCCTTTATTTAACCGCAACAAGAACGGTGTAACCCTTACCAGCTACGGTGAGAATCTGCAACCTTATATTCTCACGGTACTGAACAGTGACGCAAAGCTGCAGCAGGCAATCCTGGAGTTCAACGGTTTAACCCATGGTTCCGTTAAGATTGGAACTTTCTCCTCTGCCTGTAATAATTTCATACCTGATATTGCAACAAGCTTTTCCAGGTTACATCCCAGCATCGAGATCAAGATCTATCAGGGAACTTATGATGATGTCTATAATTGGATCAAGACCGGTGTTGTCGACTTAGGATTTCTGTCAGAATCCAGTTGTAAGGATCTTCCCATTACAACATTATATGAAGATGAGCTTATGTGCATTGTTCCAAAATCATTTCATCCGCGCCATAAAGACTATATTGAACTTAGTGAACTAGAAGGTCAGAACTTTGTATCACAACGTGAAAGCACCGATGCCGATATTCAGATGCTATTGCAAAAACATCAGACAACCATCCGATCTTCCTGCCATGTTGTGGATGATTCCAGCACAATTGCCATGGTTGCCGCCGGACTTGGCGTCTGCATCATGCCTAGTCTGGTCATGAAAAATATGCCTTATGATGTTGATATGTATTCACTGCGTCCTACTGAAAAAAGGATCATCGGAATCTGTGCATTAAATCCCGAACTTATGGCTCCTGCTGTAAAATCCATGTATAAACATATTCAGAAATATTTCCAGAAATAATATAGAGGACTGTGACTTCACACAAATTCTACAACAAAATCCCGGGGAATCAAAGAACATTCTTTGATTCCCCGGGATCTCTTTCTATGCATGACATAACTTGATCTCTGTCTATTACTCAATCTTTGTCTTTCCACCCATATATGGCTGTAATACCTTTGGAATATTCACAGTACCATCCGCATTCAGATTATTCTCTAAGAATGCAATCAACATACGAGGTGGGGCAACTACTGTGTTATTCAAAGTATGTGCAAAATACTTTCCATCCGGTCCATCTACACGGATCTTCAAACGTCTTGCCTGTGCATCTCCTAAGTTTGAGCAGCTTCCTACTTCAAAATACTTCTTCTGTCTTGGAGACCACGCCTCAACGTCAATAGACTTCACTTTCAAATCTGCCAGATCACCCGAACAACACTCTAACGTACGAACCGGAATATCTAAACTGCGGAACAGGTCTACCGTATTCTGCCATAACTTGTCAAACCACATCTTACTGTCTTCCGGCTTACATACCACGATCATCTCCTGTTTCTCGAACTGATGGATTCTGTATACACCACGTTCCTCAATTCCGTGCGCACCCTTCTCCTTACGGAAACATGGGGAATAACTTGTCAGTGTCTTAGGAAGTTCTTCCTCTTTCACAATTGTATCAATGAACTTACCGATCATAGAATGCTCACTGGTTCCGATCAGGTAAAGATCCTCACCCTCGATCTTATACATCATAGCATCCATCTCTGCAAAACTCATAACTCCGGTTACCACATTCGAACGAATCATAAATGGCGGTACACAATAAGTAAATCCCCTGTCAATCATAAAATCTCTGGCATAAGAGATTACCGCAGAATGCAATCTTGCAATATCGCCCATTAAATAATAGAAACCGTTACCCGCAACACGTCCTGCTGCATCCAAATCAATACCATTGAACTTCTCCATAATCTCTGTATGATACGGAATCTCAAAGTCAGGTACAACTGGCTCACCAAATTTCTCAATCTCTACATTTTCACTGTCATCCTTGCCGATTGGTACAGAAGGATCAATAATATTCGGAATCACCATCATAATCTTAGTAATTCTCTCCTGTAGATCTTTCTCCTGTTCCTCTAAGGCTGCCAATTCCTCTGAACGCTCAGTCACAAGCTTCTTCGTTGCTTCTGCTTCTTCTTTCTTACCCTGTGCCATCAAAGCGCCTATCTGCTTGGATATCTTATTACGCTCTGCCCGTAATGCATCTGCCTTACCTTTGGCTTCACGGCTCTTTGCATCTAACTCAATCACTTCGTCAACCATCGGAAGCTTCTCGTCCTGAAACTTGTTCTTAATGTTCTGTTTTACAATGTCTGGATTCTCTCGTAAAAATTTGATGTCTATCATTTCTTTTCTCCTCTTACCAATCTGTTATGATTGTATTTGCTAATATACTTTCAAGAGTATAGCACATTCTTTTAAGTTTTTCCATAAATAACACAATTTCTTCTATGGACTCATTCTTAGTAGCCTAATACTTTATCATACAACTGCATATATTTCACAGCCGACTTGTCCCAGGAGAAATCCTCTTTCATGTCACGAACAACCATACGATTCCATTCGTCTCTATGATCGTAATATACTTCTTTGGAATAATTGATGATCTTAAGCATCTCATCAGCATTATAATTTGTAAATGAGAAACCGGTTCCGGTTCCTTCATATTCATTATATGGAATAACCGTATCCTTCAATCCACCTGTCTCTCTTACAATTGGAACGGTACCATACCGCAAAGAGATCAACTGTGTCAGTCCACAAGGCTCAAAACGTGATGGCATTAACATCGCATCGGCAGCGGCATATAACTTATGTGCTCTCTCATCTGAATAGAAAATGTTAGCAGATACCCGATCTGAGTACACCCACTGATAATGCTTGAACATATTCTCGTACTTTGCCTCTCCGGTTCCGATCACAACGAATTGTACATATGGATCTACAATTCCCTCCATGACCCAATCGATCAGATCTAATCCCTTCTGATCCGTCAATCTGGAAATAATAGCAATCATGTATTTGTTCTCATCTATTGGAAGGCCAAGTTCCTTCTGTAACTCCATCTTATTCGTGGCTTTCCCTTTTTTGTAGCTACGAACATTATAATTCTTAAAGATCTTGTTATCCGTATTCGGGTTGTAAATATCATAATCAATACCGTTCACAATACCACATAACTTCTGATTATGGAATCTCAACAAATCATCTAATCCCTCTCCATATTCCGGCGTCTGAATCTCACCTGCATAGGTATCACTTACTGTTGTAATATAGTCGGAATACACCATTCCTGCCTTCAGCATATTACCATCCTTATAGAACTCCATGCGATCCGGTGTAAATACATAATCCGGCAGTCCGGAAATATACTTAAACGTCTTCACATCCCATACACCCTGGAACTTCAGATTATGAATCGTCATAATTGTCTTGGTTCCGCTAAAGAAAGAATTACCCTCATATAAAGTATGCAGATATACAGGAACCAACCCCGCCTGCCAGTCATGACAATGGATTACATCCGGCTTGAAATTAATAACCGGTAACACCGCAAGTGCGGCCTTACAAAAGAATGTAAATTTCTCAATATCAAAACGAATTGTTCCGTATGGTGCCCAGCCTGAGAAATAATATTCGTTATCAATGAAATAATATGTAATTCCGTCTAATTCATACGTCATGATTCCCACATGAACATTCTCAAAGCGTTGTCCCAAATCCATATAAAAATGATGTACATATTGAAACTTCTCCCGATATTCCCAAGGAATACATGTATAGTTCGGCAAGATTACTCTGACATCATATTGATCCTTTGGGAACATTTTGGGCAATGCACCCACAACATCTGCCAGCCCGCCTGTCTTAATAAACGGAACGCATTCCGAAGCAACAAAAAGAATATTTTTCATATCAAAACCCTCCATTACATCAACTCTATGCTCATAGCGATATTATACCCTTTTTAACAGGTTCTGTCTATGTCGAAGTCTTACTTTTTCAGCTCATCCAATGTTTTCTTATACGCTCCCCCAAATTCACGCAGAAAAATACGAACTTCCGGCATATCCATCTGTGTTAATTTCTCATAAGTAGATGCCTTCGCATTTGCAAACTCACGATTTCCGGTCTTTTCCTCTTCTACACACTTGATATATGCCGATATCCGGTCTGCCGCTTTCACAATCTTCCACAGATATTCCTCTTCTCCATTCCGGAAAAATATATGTTCATATTCATCCCGTAAATATTCCGGCAACATTCCTAACAGCTCCTCTGCTGCCTGCTGTTCCACATTCTTATATGCATCCTTGGTATCTGTATTATAATACTTGATCGGGGTCGGCATATCACCCGTTATAATCTCCGTACAATCATGATACATACCAATCAATGCAGCACGTTCTGCATTCAAATGCCCGCCACATCGTTTGTTACTGATCAAGGCAAGTACATGTGCAATCATTCCGACCTCTAATGAATGTTCGCTGATGTTCTCCGGATAAGAATTCCGCATCAACGCCCAGCGATTAATATATTTCATACGCGACATCATCGCAAAAAAAGAGCTTTCATTCTCCATATTTCACCTCATTTTCTAACATCCCGGTGTACAACACAGGTTGCAAAGCAAATTTGCAAGGCACAATTTCAGGCAGAACCCGCTGTTATCCATTTCCGGCATACCATATCCCGCTCCACGACTCTGATACCAGGTGCCTCCATTCTGCATTACCTGATAGAACTGTTGATACTCCATATTATTCGGTTCCATTCGTATTGCAATCTGAATGTGTTCTAATGCAGTTGCCTGGTTACCCACGCCTTGATTAGCGATTGCAGAAATATAATACCATCTTCCTGTACGGTTATCAATATCCGACAGAACACGCAGAGCAGAATTATAATCACCGCCACGAATATAGTTCATTGCCGCATTGAGATAAGAATCCTCCTTACTGTCTCCATAAGATGAAGTTCTCTGCTCTCCTCCAAATCCACCAAAACCGCCGAAGCCGCCGAAACCACCATATGCATTTCCTGCACTTCCATATCCATTGGTCTTGCCTTCCCGTTCATCCATGATTGCCTGATACGCCTGCTGTACCTCTTTAAACCGTTCTTCTGCCTGCTCTTTGTTTGGATTGTTCACATTGGCATCCGGATGATACTTACGACTCAGATTACGATATGCTTTTTTAATCTCTTCCTCCGACGCATTTGCCGGTACTCCTAATATATCATATGGACTTCTCATGTTGTGCCTCCATCTCCCGGTTTTTCCGATTCCGAATTGCTGTATATTTACAAAATACACCCGAATATATTATATTACGCAAAATCTCTGCATCCTCTACAATCGGCAGCCTTTCAAATGCCTTTGCGAACTCACTTGCCACCATAATCAGCAACTGATAGATCCATTCATCCAAATTATGATTTTGCATCTTACTTATTAAAGGATTAAAGCACCCCTTCTTTTCATCCCGTTCCAGATCATCATATGCATCCATAATATAGACAAACTTACCAATATAGAATCCCAATGTTCTCAAACCACCTGCCCATTCATCGTTCTCCATCACAAAGACTTCGCCAAGCAAGTTTCCGAAGCAAGCTGAAAGCTGGTCAATATCATCCGCCTGCTGTTTCTCCAATTCTGAAAGTCTGGCCAACTGTTCTTTTATTACAGTCGCCTGTCTCTCATACGTTCGCTCAATCTGTCTTACTTTACCAGATATCATCGTTCCATACAAGACTTTGCCAACTTTCTTTTCATCTGCGTAATCATCCTTGCATTTATACCATGTAAGAAGCAAGCTCATATCTGCTACATAATGAATACAGGAATTTTCAAGAACTGTCTGTTTTCCAACCGGATGTACAATACAATGTTCTTTTTTCTCCACTGTCTCCGGTTCATATAACGCCGACAACAGCAATGCCAGAAATGTCATATCATAGCTTAAAGAGATCTGTCCTCTCATACCGGCATCTGTCTTCAATGCCCTACACAACCCACAATAGTATGCACGATATCTCTCGTACTCCCTAATCTTCAATTCCGGTTTGTTCATTACTATATAACCGTACATTCTCTACTCCTGTTCATTCCTCAGCTCTTTTTCTTAAACTGATACTTGCATTTTGGACAAGTGATCATAATCTTGCCTTTTCCCTTCGGAACACGAATCTTCTGTCCACATTTTCTGCATTTATAGATATGATATGGCTCCGCCGTCTGTTTACCATACTTGATCCGGTAACGAATATCTGCAAAAAATTTACGGATTCCCCAGGTCGCATCTAAAAACTTCTGATTCTGTGCATATCTCTTATTGATCTGTTTTGAAAAAATACGGATATAAGCATATATGATCATCACCCATGTCACAATCTGTAATGCAGGAATCCTCACAAACATCGTGATCACCGCAATAATGACTGCTGTCCAGATCAAAAATCCAGATAACTGATCTACACCGTATCTTCCCTGCATAAAATTAAGCATCCTTTGTTTTAATGTCATTTTCTGATTCATAGTCATCCACTTCCTTTATTTGATGATTATCAACTATATACCACTTTTGTGTTTATTTTATGTTCAAATCCAGAAAATATTGTAACTAACATATTATATACACAAAAAACAATATTCTTTCATCTCTTTCTTTATGAAAAAAGTACGAGACGGTGCATGGCATCCTGTGGATGCCATCTTATGCACCGACCGAGTCGGAGATGAGAAGATCGAACTTCGAGCCCAGGATTGGGCTCGACTCATCGTATACACAAAAAAACAATATTCTTTCATCTCTTTCTTTATGAAAAAAGCGCGAGACGGTGCATGGCATCCTGTGGATGCCATCTTATGCACCGACCGAGTCGGAGACGAGAAGATCGAACTTCGAGCCCAGGATTGGGCTCGTTTCATGCAAAAAGGGATATCCTTCCGGATATCCCTTTGCATGAAAAAAGCGCGAGACGGGGATCGAACCCGCGACCCCCTCCTTGGCAAGGAGGTGCTCCACCGCTGAGCCACTCGCGCATGTCTTAACGACAGGTATTAATATACCAAACGATTCCCACTTTGTCAACAACTTTTTTCAAAAAAATATCAAATTTCTTTTTTATCTTAATTAACAGCCTTCAATCCCGCATAAATCCTTACTTCACCAACTTTGACCCCGTCGTTGGATAAATCTGATAATCTGCCGTAGTTCCGCCATAAAAAATCTCCACCTTATTCTTATCTGCATCCAGCGTATAATAAAACTGATCCTTTCCACTATCAAAATTATTACCGTCTGCATCCTTCTTTGATTTACCATCAAGTTGTGTTACTCCAAGCATACCAAATACTGCATCTTTGAAATCATTACCATCCATATCATTAACCGGATGTGCACTTGCATGCTGTACCGCATTGTCCTTCACGGAATCATCTGTAACACAAGTCATAATTGCTTTGGCAATCTCCTTACCGGTATCTACATCTGTACTGAGTCTTGCCTTTGCAATATAATGAACAAGCATCGGTGCCAATGCTCCAGTCAGAATTGCCATTATAGCAATCACTATGATCAATTCTACCATAGAAAATCCTTTATTCTTCATCTCCGTTATACTCCTCACATATAAAAGGAGGATCATTACGCCAATACTTCGTATTCTCTATTAGTGTAATAATCCCCCATACATACTCTCTGTGTAATCACCGCCAGCAACTATAAATCACTTTTCCAACGTGTCAGCACATTAATAATCACTTAAATCTGCATTCAATTTCTTAATCGTCTGTAATGTCTTTGCCCGAACTTCTTCCGCATCAAATAAAGATAATAAGCTGTCTTTGTCGAATTTGTTCTGCATTAAGAACTCTACCCAATCCTCAATGTACGTCTTAACGTAATTAACATTCTCTTCTCTGCGATCTTTCAGATATTCTCCTATATTATGAATATGTTCAATCACTGTCGGCTCATTATTCTTGTTATTAACCGGTTTGTCATCTGATTCATCGGAAAGTTCAATCACCTTACCTGTCTTAGTAATAATAACTTTTTTATTTGGTGTTACTTCCGGTGTTGCCTGCTTGTCCTTACGTACGATCAACAATTCTACTACTTTAACCAAACAAGCCACACTATAGGTAACTTCTTCTGTCTGTCTATCTTTTCCTTTGTTTGTATATTGATTCCATAACCATTCTGACTTACAGATCATATCTTTGATCTGTGCATTATCAAATAGTTTATGTACATCCGTTGCTACCGCTGGTGCCGCAGACTTACCGAATCCGAACTTAGGCGTTGCAACCGGTTCTGACTTTGTTTTCTCATAACGTGCTGGAAGATTAATACGATTATATGTCTCTGTAAACATCTTTCTTGCATGGTCTTCGTCATAATCAGAACTCAATACTACTTTATCCTTATTCTCCAATCCATGCCGAATCATATCATCTGCAGCGAGGAATACCAGGTGTTTCTGACGGTCTTCCAATAACTTCTTAATCTCATAATTAGTCTTACTCTTCTCAATGATTGAATTCTTACGAACCTTAAATGCCTTAATCTTCTCTTTCACACTGAAGAATAGCTTAAGAAGAGATGGATTTGCATTCACGTAATTACCGATCCATGTCAACTCTACATACTGATGCTCAATTCGGTTCGAGATCTCATATACATTATAACCATCAAATACGACATTCAATGTGGTATACAATAAATCCAGAATCTCATACTTCTCTTCCCAGGAACGGGTAGACAGATCCTGATTTACTAACTGTTTGATACCGCATTCATAGAATACGAGATTGTATTCATATAATCCTTCAAACACATTACTCTTATCACTCAAAGACGCACCTGCTCCAAGAATCTGAAGATTCTTCTTCATAACCGGTTCATCCTCAATGTATTTGTAAACTTTCTTAACAAATGCAGATACTTCCACTAACAGACTGTCAATTCTTCTGTTATAGATATCCTGCTTAGATATTGCCGAAATAACCGTTCTGCTCAATACATTCGTATACTGCGTACTGTTGCAGTTACGAATCAATTCTTTGAAGTTCTCGTATACCTGCATATTATCTACCGGTATGTACTCTGCATTCAAACCGTAGAACTCAAATGCCTTATTATAATCCTTCTTACGAATATAAGAATTAAACAGTCCCATGCTAAACTGAATCTTATAATCATTGCCTACATGTGAATCTTCTACAAAATAATCATATAATACTTCTAAATTATTCAGATATGCTTCTGAATTAGATGCAGAAGGCGGTAAATCCATCTCCATAACAACATTGATCAGATCCATATAACCCATAACTGCCTTGTCATAGGTAGAAGGTCTGTCATCTGCATCTGCAATCTGGTAACAGGTGTTGATCAAAAGTGGTGCCACACGCTCACCGATCAGACGCATCGCTTCTCCGAACATATCCAATTGATATAAATAGATCAACCAGATACTGTAACGATAAATACCGGTTGTATTGATGATTGCATCAGTATCTGCCGGATCAATATCTCCATACACAAACTTGAACAACGGTTCAATCCACTCTTCAATTTCATACTTACCCGGTTTCTTAATATTCTCATCTACAAACTCAGCCAGTTCGTATAGTTTTGTACACTGTGCTTTGACATCATCATCCACTAACATTGTTGATAGATCAAAATTGTGATCTTTCAAGTAGTCAATAACAAGAGCATAAAAACCCTCTTCTACCTGTTCGTTCAGGAAACGAATCAACATTCCCTTGTTACTAGATGCTGCTATCGAAATAATATTCGTATCGTTACCCCGGGTAACATTAGCCGGTAAATTCTGCATGGTAACTCCTCCTTCTATCTGCATTTTGTGTGAAATAAATAAATTTCACCTAACTAATTAAAATATTATCACAAATTTAACTAGTTTACAACTAAATTTTATTCTGTTTTCAGTTAATATTACAGATTGTGATTGTGTATTTTGTACAACATTATTGATCTCATTCTTCTTTTGTATCATTTTTCAAATCTTTGATCAGATATACTACTCCCATTACCAGAAAAACAATTCCACAAAAAATCGATAATGTACCAAATGTCTTCTTAGAAACCGCAATCAACGCAATACCTGCAATCACCATCAACACACCACAGACAAAAAAATTCTTTGTTACCTCTTTAATCTTATCCATAATCAAACCTCTTTCCCGACTTGCATAAATATAATTTTATCTACACCTCGTATAATCCTTTTTATTATCACACATTCTATAGAAAATGGCAAATAAAGAATTGCTTTTTCCCGTCATCCGTATTAAAATAAAAAACAGTTAAATTTATATAGTAAAGGAGATTCGCCATGGCAAAAAACAAGAACTTTTTTAGCAAATTACTTACGCTCACTGCTGCCGCCGCTGCTGTAGGTGGTGCATGTTATGTATTCCGCGATAAGATCAAGAGCAGTCCGCTTTATAAAACAACTTTGGACAAAGCCTATGATTTATATGACAAATGGAAAGAACGTCAGGAAGAAGATGATGATGACGACTTCGAAGACTTTTCTTTTAACGAAAACGATGATTTCGATGATGTGTTCTCTGACGAAGACAAGTCAGAACGAGAGTATACGTCAATAACCATTAATGCAAAAGAAGATTCTGTGGAATCTCCAAATAAAGAGGCTGTGCAGGAAGATGAGACTTCACAACCGGCGGAGAATTCACCAATACCTGAGGCACCGCAGGAAGATAAAGTTTCCCCTGCTGTCATCCAGGATGAGGAACCCAACATCACGCCATCTGACGGAATCATCCCTACTATTCCTTTTGGAACAAAAGATACGTCGGAAGACGAACCGGAAGTTCTCGGTTACGAGAACGAAGGGTTATCTGACGTTTCAGAAGATCCTGATGTATTAGAAGAACAGGACAAGTTAGATTTCTAAGTTGTAATCATGTGACTTGTTATGAGCTGTTGCATCCATATCTGTTGGTGTAGCAGCTCATTTTATACTATTGCACAATGACCATCCCTTATCAGGAAAGGAAGCACAATATATGGATACCAGTTACGAAGGATTTGCATATCTGTACGACCAGTTTATGGACAATATTCCTTATCAGGAATGGGCGGATTATCTTCGCTCCCTGTTCCATCAATATAATATTCCGGATCATGAAACTATTATAGAATTAGGCTGTGGAACCGGAAATCTTATGAAGTATATGGCAGATGCCGGTTACCCGGTCATCGGCATCGACAATTCGACCGATATGCTGTCTATCACTGCGGACAAATTAGCTGCCTATGACAATGTGCAATTACTTCTTCAGAATATGCAGGAATTAGATTTAGGAGAACTTACCTGTCCAGCAATCTACAGTCTTTGTGACAGTATGAATTATCTGTTGACACCGGATGATCTGTTAGACACCTTTCATTGCGTTAAGCAACACCTATGTGCAAACGGATATTTCATATTTGATCTAAAAACACGCTATTTCTATCAGGAACTATTAGGCGATCAGACATTCTGTGACCATCAGAAACAAGGCAGCTATATCTGGGAAAATTCATATTTTGAAGAAGATTCCATTAATCAATATGACCTTACATTTTTCGCCAGACAAGACAACGGTCTTTACAAAAAATTCAACGAGACACATCATCAACGAGCCTATGACATTCCAGAAATGATTGACTTTCTACAGACTGCCGGGTTAGAATATGTGACAGTGTATGATGCATTTACCACCTCTCCACCATCAAAAGAGAGCGAACGCATCTATATAATTGCAAGAAACGGAGACAATAATAATGAATGATATGATTATACGAGGAATGGCAGCAGAGAATCAGGTTCGTTTCTTTGCCGCTTACACCAGGGAGGTCGTCGAGACCGCACGCACAATTCACAATACAACACCTGTAGCAACTGCTGCATTAGGACGACTGCTTACTGCCGGTTCCATCATGGGAAGCATGTGTAAGAATGATACTGACGTTCTGACATTACAGATTCAATGTTCCGGTCCGATCAAAGGACTGACCGTAACCGCCAATGCAAAAGCTGAGGTCAAGGGCTATGTCAACAATCCCAATGTAGACCTTCCTCTCAGCGCCAAAGGCAAACTTGATGTCGGAAAGGCACTAGACCTTGGTGTATTAAGTGTCATCAAAGATATCGGAATGAAAGAACCTTATGTTGGACAGACGAATCTTGTTACAGGGGAGATTGCCGAGGATCTTACTTATTATTTTGCAACAAGTGAACAGATTCCAACTTCCGTTGCTCTGGGTGTATTAGTCGACAGAGATCTGTCGGTCAGACATGCCGGCGGATTCATTATCCAGTTGATGCCATTCGCAACCGAAGAACTAATTGCTGACTTGGAGAATCGTCTGAAGGACTTCTCTTCTATTACTTCTCTTATGGATCAGGGTATGACGCCGGAAGATATGATGCACAAGCTTTTTGACGGCTATGATATTGAATTAACCGATTCTATTGTACCACGTTATCAATGCAATTGTTCAAAGGAGCGGACTTACAAAGCAATTGCAAGTATCGGACGAAAGGATATCGAAGAAATGATCGCAGACAACGAGCCAATCGAAGTAGGCTGTCATTTCTGCAACAAGAAGTATATCTTTACCGTGGAAGATCTGCAGAACATGTTAGACGCACAATAATATATCCACAAAGCCTGCTATTGACTGATTCTGTAGATATATAATGACACAAGAAAAAGGATGCTTACGCATCCTTTTTTCGTATGTAAAAATCTATATGTTATTGTCTTACTATCGTAATTGTATACGTCTGTCTGGCTCCATTCTGTGCCACACCGGTAATATTAATATCTGTCGAGCCGGCTGGATTTAACGGATATACACCCGCACCCTCTACTGTAGCAAACCGACTCACCGTAGTTGCGTTAACAGTAACCGCCCCAACATTGGCTGGAACAAATACCGTATATGCAAATATATTATATGAAAAACCTGCCGGTACAGACCCTGTTGCTTCCGCAACTGAAATACCAGACAGATACGGATTCGGATTACCAGTCGTTGCCGGCAGTGCACATGCCGTTGCTGGCATATTATTGTATACCGGTATGTAAAAGATCATTGTATTCGCTAATATACCCAATGCATTATATGATGTTCTTGTACTTCTTCCCTCCGAATACGGTGCCTGTACATTTGTCATATACTGATGCTGATACAGGTAAGCTGCATTCGTTGGTGCTACATTGAACTTTTGCAGATACAATGTATTCTGTCCAATATTAATATAGTTCTTTGCTATATACTGTGCACCACCTACGATAGACTTATACGGATTCGTCCAAGGTCTTCCATAAGTTGTCTCGCCTTTGGTACCGCCCTTTGCCCAAAGTAACCCCTTTGCGACTGCATTACCACCATCGGAAGCACCAATATTATAATAATTATAGATACCTTCATATCCCTTATAAGTTCCACTCGTGGCATTTGAACCATTCGTCCCAACTTCCTGCTTGCACCTTGCGGCAAGGAAATACGGGTTAGCAGATGCCGACTTAGCCGCATCCATAAATGCCTGTACATAACTTCCGCTTACTGCTTGTCCATTTGCAGAATCTATCACACTATAATTACCGCTCATAAATGTATTGTTCAAAATACTCTGTACAACCGCAGCACTTTGCGATTCATCATATGCCAATGCTTCAAACTGAAAAATGTCAGTATCATTCAGGAAATTACGTGGATCCATATAATATGCGATCACCTGCGGATTGGCACTATACCAATTCGTCCCATCCTTGACTATATATGTATCGTTTGCCCAATTATACGCCCCTGCCTCTGTCGACAGATAGGAAAATGGTGCTAAAGATGCAGTCCCTGCCGGATAATTACTCTGGATAACATTTCTTCCCACAACACTCTCATTCGCAACTGCTGTGTTCCAGTCCAGATTCGTATTGATCGCAGCAAAGCGCCAATTCGGATATGCATTATGCAACGCCTGGATGGATGGTTTGTAACTCTCCGGAAAAGAAGCCAGCATAGTAGCAAAGTCTGCATCCGAAACCGGAATATTCTTATCCTCCTCCGGTGGCGTTCCCAACGTTATATATTCTTTGACTACATATCCGGTTACCGTCTGCCCTTTATATGTGACTGTGATCTTATACCATCCGCCGGTCTCTTCCAATACTGACACCTTCGTCCCCTTCGGGATACGGATCAGAATGGTACTGTTCGTGCTCGGAGACTGTCTGACATTCAAAGTCGACGTAACTTTGTCATTCACATAACCATCCTGTGCCTGCTGTTCGTTCGGAGCAACCGTTCCACCAACTTCCACAAACTTGCACTGTATATAACCGGTCTTTCTCTTATTCTTATAAGGCACTTTTACCTTATACCAATATTTTCCGGACTGTCTGACAATATCTAATACACTAACCTCTGTTCCTTTTGTAATCTTTGCCACCACTTTAGAGGAAGTCTTTGCCTTCTGTCTCACCTTCACATAAGAACTCACACTTTGTTTCACCACAGCAGTTGTCTTGGTATCCGGCTTAATGTACGCTGCACTGATATAACCCGTTCGTACCGTATCCCCTATCTGTGCCTTACACTTATACCACTTCATACCACCATTGGTCGCAACCCCCAATATTGTAACAGACTGTTTCTTCTTGATTTTTCCATAACTTTTGTATCGGATTCCCGCTTTCTTACGCATATTCACTTTCGTTTTTATTATTCCCGGATATGCAATCTTGGATGAACAAGTCTTTGCCGCCTGTACCTGCGTGGACGTCATCGGTATACATAATACCCCCATGCAAAGCAGGAAAACTATAATTATTCTTTTGTATTTATCCTTTTGCATCTTAACAGCTCCCATTCTTTTCTCATAGTAACACTACTTTACATAATACATTGTTTCCATCAAAATGACAACGTTTATTTTGTATTTGCAATCTGCTCTGCCAAGTCATTCAGATATACCCAGCGTTCCATCTTTTCTTCCAACTGCTGTTCTAATTCTTCTTTTATCTGTGTCAGCTCTGCTAGCTTCGTATAATCACTCACCGCCTCAAGCATAGACGCATCAATTCCTGCAATCTTCTCCTCTAAAGCAGCAATATCAGCATCGATCGTATCATACTCCCGCTGCTCCTGATAGGTAAATTTCAATTTCTTTTCCCGATTATTTTTCCACGTCTGCCGGCTGTCTGTCTTCTCTTTTGCGTTCGCTTTCCCTGACGTCACTTCTCTAGATACCGTTACCGAATCATTGAGTTTCCCGGTCGCAATAGCTTTTTCCAGATAATCTGTGTAACCACCCTCATATTGCGTGATCACACCATTTCCTTCAAACGCAAAGATCCGGTTCACAACCCGGTCTAAGAAATACCGGTCATGGGATACCGTGATCACAATTCCCTCAAAATAGTCCAGATATTCTTCTAATACCGCCAATGTTGTAATATCTAAATCGTTGGTCGGCTCATCTAAAATCAATACATTCGGTGCCGCCATCAACACCTTCAGTAAATATAACCGTCTCTTCTCTCCACCGGATAACTTTCCAATCGGATTATATTGTGTCTCCGGTCCAAATAAAAATCTTTCACACATCTGTGACGCAGAAGTCGTTCCTTTGCTTGTTTTAATGTATTCCGCAACATTCTTCACGTAGTCAATGACTCGTTCTTCCGGATTCATATCCTCTACCATCTGTGAAAAGTATCCAATCTGAATCGTCTCTCCAATCGTTACACTTCCACTATCCGGCTTCTCTAAACCCAAAATAATCTTAAGCAAGGTAGTCTTACCACAGCCATTCGGTCCGACAATCCCTATTCTCTCATTTCTAATTGTATAATATGTGAAATCTGAGATTAATTTTCTGCCATCATACGCCTTACATATATGATCAAGTTCGATTGTTTTCTTACCAAGCCTGGATGCTAGCGAATCCATCTCCACCTGCCTGTCCTGCTCCGGAGCTTTCATATTCTGCATCTGTTCAAACCGCTCTAATCTTGCTTTCTGCTTCGTAGAACGTGCCTGTGCACCTCGCCTGACCCACTCAATCTCTGTTCGCAATATACTCTGTACCTTACGGTAACTTGCTGCCTGCTGATCCAACCGTGCCTGCTTGAGTTCTAAATACCCTGAAAAATTCGTGTCATAAGAATATAAACTGCCACGGTCAATCTCCACGATCTTATTGGTCACACGATCTAAAAAATAGCGATCGTGCGTTACCATGATCAATACCCCTTTGAAATTGCCAAGGTATTCCTCGATCCAACGCACCATATCACTGTCTAAATGATTCGTCGGCTCGTCTAAGATCAGAATATCTGCTGGTGCAAGTAACGTTCTTGCAAGTGCAACCCGTTTCTTCTCACCGCCGGACAGTGGTGCAATCTCTGCATTTTCATCACAGATTCCTAATTTTCGAAGAATTGTCTTTGCTTCTGCTTCGATATTCCAATTCGGGTTTGAACTTACCTTACCCTTTGTCACATAATTAAGAATCGTGTCTTCTGGATCAAATTCCGTATTCTGTGCCAAATATGCTATGCTCGCCTGATTATTTTTAATAATATTTCCAGAATCCGGAGTCGAAAGCCCTGCGATCATTTTCATGAAAGTGCTCTTGCCACACCCATTGACACCGATTATCCCAATTTTATCCCCTTCATTGATTCCCAAGCTTACATCCTGAAGCAATACTTTGTCTCCATATACTTTTGTGACATTTTCTATATTCAGTATGTTCATATATCCTCCTGTTTTCGTACATACGCTTTGATATGAATACCGTCTTCCCTGTATTCTTCCGATAATAACTGTCCATATTTTCGAATATTGGTAAGCTTCGCTGTATCTTTATATGCGATCACACGTTCTACATAGATCTGCTGTTGCCGTAACTGCGTTCCAATCGTATCTAATAATACATCCAATCCCTTCTCCTGCTTCGCCGATATCGTTACCGTTGCATCAGCCCGAAGATCTTTGAGTACCGGTATGTCATCCAGCTTATCTATCTTATTAAATACCGTAATCACTGATTTGTTCGCAATATCTAACTGCCGAAGTGTATCATATACCGCATACATCTGCCGATCCATCTCCGGATTCGAAGCATCTACTACATGCAGGATCAGGTCGCTATATTTTGCCTCCTCTAGCGTTGACCGGAATGCCTGAATCAGATGATGTGGCAGTTTCGATATGAAGCCAACCGTATCGGTTAACATAATATTCTGTCCATTTGGAAGCTGCAGTGCCCGTGTCGTCGGGTCTAAAGTGGCAAACAACTTATCCTCCTCCAACACATCTGCCTGTGTTAAATGATTCAGCAACGTTGACTTACCTGCATTGGTATATCCAACAATACATACGACCGGACTGCTGCTGGCACTCCGCTGTTTCCTCTGTGTCGCCCGATGCTGTTTTACCTGTTCCAGATCCCGTTTTAACCGTGAGATCTGTTCCCGGATCAATCGACGGTCCATCTCCAACTTCTTCTCACCCGGACCTCTAGTTCCAATTCCACCGCCCAATCTTGAAAGAGATGGCCGCAAACCGACCAACATAGTTGCATTATACTTAAGCTGTGCCAGTTCTACCTGAATCTTACCCTCTCTGGTATTTGCCCTTGCCGCAAAAATATCCAATATGATCATGGTTCGATCCATAACCTTGGTATCTAATATCTGCGACAGATTCTTCATCTGTGCCGGTGTAAGTTCCGTATCGCAAACAATGCCTGTAGCATCATATGCCACAAGCATTGTACGTAATTCTTCTAATTTACCCTTTCCAAGATAGGTGACCGGATTCTCTGATTCCAGATTCTGTGTAACAGAACCTGCACAGACCGCCCCCGCTGTCTTCGTCAGTTCCTCTAATTCCCACAGAGATTCCTCATTCTGAAATCCACCCTTCTCATATACCGCTACTAATATTACTTTTTCCTGCTCTGTCTGATTCTCATAAAACTGTGCCACGAGATTCCTCCATTATTGTTCTTTCGTCTCTGTCTGACGGGTATATAAGATATCATACTCATTCTTACCATTCACGTCTGACGGATACGTTTCTATAAATGCCTTTGCCTTATCATAAGCTGTATTGTAATCCTTCATTTGCTCATAATATACAATCTCATCATACAATAATTCCTTAATATTAGACTGATCCTCTAACTGCTTGCCAGTCTCAATATAATTAAGAGCATCCTCTAACCTGCCTTCATCTAATGCAATCGCGGCATATTGGGCATACATAAAACTGTTCATTTCATTCTTCTGTAAGAATACATCATAATATAACTGCATATTCTCCAGATCACCTGTCTGTCCATAGCAGCTTCCCACATATAATACCAGATCACTGTATCCATCTTCATACGCCTGTAACAAAATTGGCAATGCCTGGCGATAATCCTGCCAATCATACAACTGCAGTCCATAGGCTACATTCGCCAGATAATCAAGCTCTTTATCCTCTTCCTTTGACCAGATACGGATCTTACTATATTCATAGCAGGCTGATCCATATTCTCCTGTATTCACATAACAATCTGCCAGATACATCCGCACATCATTATCAAAAAACTCTAACAATGGCAGTCCCGGCTTCAATGCCTCATTCAATAAATCAATTGCTCCGGCGTAATCTTTCTGTTCATACAGGGACATTGCTTTATCTCGCATACTATACTTGATCCCAAATGATATTCCATATACAAGGATCAATAATATCACCAATAAGCCAACCCATTTGGCTAATGTCTTCAATGTAAATGGCTTCTTTTTTTTCTTTCTTTTGACCGGACGATACTCCGGTATCTCATAGATTCCATATCTGTCTCTCTTATTTCTGCGTCTGTTCCGTCTTCTCATGACACTTCTGCCCTTCCTTTTATCAGCCTATTGTAACACAGAATTACAAGATTGTAAAAATATTAAATATAATTATTGTGTGGTGACAATCTCGTTTACCTCTTTGGTAATCCGTTTTTCTCCCTCACTCTGTCATCTGATCACAAACTCATCGGCTGTATCTGTGCAAAATAGACAGTTGGAATTATATCAATCTTAGCGTCCCCTATTACATCCGCCACCATCTTTCCTATTCAGACAGTCATCCTAGCTCATACATAACCGCTTCGTAGGGGCGCAGTTTCAATCCCCGATAGTAATCCTCCCCGCTGTCCGGATAATTAGATAACACAATCCTTCCCGGCAGATTCTCCTGTAATTCTGATTCTAATGAAATTGAAACCTCTTCTCCATAAAAATTACATACCACTAATATCCTGTCATCTTTCCAGACTCTTTCATATGCAAACACACTTGGATGCTCCATACATAACATACGGAAATCGCCCTCCGTGAAGATCTCTCTTTCTTTGCGTAAAGCGATCAGCTTCTGATAATGATAGAAGATGGAATTCTCATCTGCTAATGCATTTGCCGCATTGATTGTATCATAATTCGGGTTGACTGCAAACCACGGATTACCTGTTGTGAATCCGGCATGTTCTGTGGAATCCCACTGCATCGGTGTTCGCGCATTATCCCGGCTCTTCGCATAGATACTTGTCATAATATCTTCATGACTTTCTCCTTTTTCAATCCTCTCTTTGTACATATTCAATGTCTCAATATCCTCATATTCCTCAATCGTATTCAGACGAATATTCGTCATACCAAGCTCTTCACCCTGATAAATATACGGCGTTCCCTTCATACCATGCAACAACGTCGCTAACATCTTAGCACTTTCTACCCGATACACTCCGTCATCCCCAAACCGGGATACAATTCTCGGCAGATCATGGTTATTCCAGAACAAGCTATTCCAGCCATCTCCATGAAATGCCATCTGCCATTTGTTCATAACACGTTTCAGTTCCCCTAATTCCAACGGTTTCAAATACCACTTTCCCTTGCCCGGCACTTCATCTAATACCATATGTTCAAATTGGAAGATCATAGATAACTCCCCACGTTCCGGGTTGCTGTATAGCTTTCCAATCTCTTCGTCTGCGCACCAGCATTCTCCGACCGTCACCAGATCTTTTCTGGAAAATGCCTGCTCATACATCTCATGAATATACTCATGCAGATGCGGTCCATTGGCGGTAATCTTCTGTTCCGGAATCTTACCAAGCAGTTCGATAACATCTAACCGGAATCCGCCAACTCCCTTATCTATCCAGAAATTGAGAATATCGATCATTTCCTGCCGTACCTTTGAATTCGCATAATTAAGATCCGGCTGCTTTTTACTGAAAAGATGCAGATAATAGGAATCCGTTACCTTATCGTATTCCCACGCACTTCCGGAAAACATAGATTCCATATCATTCGGCACTTTGCCATCCACATTGTCTTTGAATATGTAATAATCACGATATGGATTATCCTTACTCTTCCGAGCCTCCACAAACCACTTATGTTCATCTGAAGTATGATTGAACACCATATCCATAATAATCCGGATACCCCGTTTGTCTGCCTCAGCAATCAGACGCTCCATATCCCTCATCGTTCCAAATTCATCCATAATATCACGATAATCACTAATATCATATCCATTATCATCATTTGGCGACTTGCATACCGGACTTAACCAGATAGCATCAATTCCCAATTCCTTCAAATAATCTAACTTCTCGATAATACCCGGAAGATCACCGATTCCATCTCCATTACTGTCCTTAAAGCTTCTTGGATATACCTGATATACTACACTATTCTTCCACCAATGTTCCATGTACAAAACCTCTTTCTACAACTTCCAAATGTCTCTGTTATACTCCTCAATCGTACGATCTGACAAGAAAAATCCTGCCTTTGCAATGTTCACGATCATCTTCTATTATGATTGATAAAAAATACCCCGAAGCTTTCATTCTCTTCGAGGTACTCTTGACTTTCCAACTATTATATGCTTATGATGCAGATGCCATCTCTTTGAGATTAGATCTCTGCTCCATATAATCTTCTACTTCATTCTTCTCAATCTTAAGTGAAATTGCAAACTCGCCATACAAATTATCCTGTGCCTGCTTCAAATATCTCTCATCACATGCCGACATCTTCTTGCCCTGTGCCAAACGTTCTTCTTTTCTCTTGTATACAGTCTGGATAATCCGCATCCATTCTCTGCAATCACAAGACTTCAACGCCTCTTTGTAAGCCAACTCCCGCTTCTTGTCATCTGCTACTATAATCTCATCCACATCTGACATCTCATCCATCAATTCCAATGCCTGCTTCTTACTGATCACTGAACGAATCTTAACTTTGTTATTATCTACCGGTGTGAACACGGTACTTCCTTTGGTGTATAATGGTAACAACGTATAATATATCTTATCACTATTCACACCACTCAAAGGCATCGGTCCAATCTCTTCCACTCTGCACACACCATTCATTCCATAAACGACATACTCACCAATTCTAAACATTTTACTCCTCTCTTTCTAAAATTTAACATTACTTAACATCTGTTATTATAATAACAAAAATATTTAACTTTCGTAAGCCGTTTTCCGCTTTTTTACAGATTTTCTCTGTTTTTGCCACTCTATCGACAAGAAATTGTGCAGTTTTACAACATTCGTCTGCTACCATTCCTTACCGTCCTACCCGTATTTTTCCACAAAAAGAAACAAAATATACCTCCTATGAGTACATTTTCTTCATACTCATAGGAGGTATTATGATCAATGGTCATATTTACGAATCAAACCGATTCCCAATGGATATGGACCTGTATGCACTCCGATCATGGCTCCGATCTGAAAAATATCAACATCATTAACATTAGAATATGTCTGTAACGATGCCAGCAGTTCTTTCTTGAATTCTACCGCTTCCTCGTAATCATATCCATAACCGATTACAATCTGATAATCATCCGGCGATTCCTTGATCTCTGTAAAATGTGCTTTGGTCTTTTCTAAAATCTTCTGAATAGACTTCTTTCTGCTCCGTGCTATGCCAAACGGGAATATCTCGCCCTCCTTCAAAATGATCATCGGACGAATCTTCAGTGCATTCACTGCCACCTTCATCACCTTGCCGACACGTCCACCATGAATCAGATAATCCATATTACCTACTGTAAAAATGATCCTTCCGGTTCCTTTGATCCGGTCAATTCCTTCTATCACCTCATCATAAGAAAGACCATTTTCCTGCATCCGAACCGCTTCTAAAACCAGTATCCCCTGCAATACCGTATTCACCGTTGCATCAATTACTGTAATTCTTGCATTCGGATAATCTTCTAACAAAATATCCTTAGCTGTGGAGGCAGAATTATACGATCCACTAAACTTTGTCGTAATACAGATACAGATAATATCCATGCCTTTTTGTAAATACAGAGTAAATGCGTCAATATAATCCTCTACAGATGGAAGGGATGTCTTCGGAAAGATATCCGGATGGTCAACCATCTTCTGATAGAATTCATGCACCTTAATCTCCTCATTCTCTTTGAAATAATTCTCTTCATCAAAAGATATATAGAATGGTACAACGTGTAACTGTTTCTCCTTCACAAGTTCCTGACTCAGATCGCAGGAACTGTCTGTAATAATCTGATAAGCCATGTGATATCTCCTTACTCTATGTTATCTCTAGCACTTATGCATGTGTACAATTTAAAACATGTCTTCCATGTAATGTGATGTAGTATCAAAAACCACAACATACATTATCACTATAACATGTTTTTTTATATATGAAAAGACTTATTTTCCTCTAAAGCCAAAAAGTACATAGCATTTAATCAAAGAAAAGAAGCCCTCAACACCAGTATGTCAAAAGCTTCTTATCCTGTGTAACTTTACTTATAGATTCCTAGAACATAATCTCTTTCTTATCGCTTAGTAATTTACCGCCATGAATGATCTGCATAATTCCTACGGTCAGACCTACTATGATCATAATAATCCCAAATACAATATTCCATGCACCAACTTTGTTCATTGTCTTGTAAACTTTTTCGCTCATAAGATACCTCCATTCCTTATTGAATCTTCACTTATCGCAAATACCCCTCCGTATCGGATTCTATTTTGCACCATATTGCTCATAGTATGCATCGATTGCTGCTTTTAATGTATCATCAATGATAACTTTTCCTTTATATGGCTTGTTATACAAATGCTCTACCACTTCTGCCATAGTTACAATCGAAGTTGTCTTGAAACCGTATTTTTCTTCAATCTCTTTCAAAGCAGATTTCGTACCCTGCCCACGTTCCATACGATCTACCGATACAACCATACCAACCATCTCTACTGCACCCTGTGCTTTAATAATTGGTAATGTCTCTTCAATGGAAGTTCCTGCTGTTGTTACATCCTCAATAATCACAACTTTATCACCATCTTCGATCGGGCTTCCTAAAAGAATACCCTTATCTCCATGATCCTTTACCTCTTTACGGTTCGAACAGTAACGGATATCCTCGTCATACATATCTGCGATTGCCATTGTAGTTGCTACTGTAAGAGGAATTCCCTTATAAGCCGGTCCGAATAATACATCAAAACCGGTACCAAACTCATTGTTGATTGCTTCCGCATAATATTCGCCCAAACGCTTTAACTGGGACCCTGTACGATAAAATCCCGTATTAACAAAGAACGGTGTCTTTCTTCCGCTCTTGGTAATAAAATCGCCAAACTTCAATACGTTACAATCAATCATAAATTCAATAAACTCTTTCTTATACTGTTCCATGTGTAATCATTCCTCCTTTAATCGAACCTAATTCTCTGCAAATCTTGATAAAAACTGTTTCGTACGCTCCTGTGTCGGATGTTCAATGACCTGTCTCGCATCTCCCTGCTCTAAGATAATACCTTCATCCATAAAGATTACCTGATCCGCTACATCCCGTGCAAATGCCATCTCATGCGTAACAATAACCATCGTTGTATTCTGGTCTGCAAGACTGCGGATAACCTTCAACACCTCTCCGGTAAGCTCCGGATCCAATGCGGATGTCGGCTCATCAAAACATAAAATGTCCGGGTGTAATGCCAGCGCCCTTGCAATTGCAACCCTCTGTTGCTGGCCACCGGATAACTGATGTGGATAGTGATCTGCACGATCAGACAATCCCATCTTATCTAACAATTCTTTCGCATGTTCTTCAATCTGTGCATAGATTTCTTTCTTATTCTCTTTGAATCCCGGTTTCTCTTTCTCAAGCAACTGGTTTGCCAACATTACATTTTCCAATGCAGTATACTGCGGAAACAGATTAAATGACTGAAATACCATTCCAAAATGAAGGCGTTTCATCCGAACATCCTTCTCTCTCATCGTTGTTGGATCTTCTGCATCAAATAATGTCTCTCCTTGTACAACAATCTTACCCTTATCCGGTCTTTCCAGAAAGTTAAGACATCTAAGTAACGTTGTCTTGCCGGAACCGGAAGAACCGATAATAGCAAGTGCCTGTCCCTGCTCCAGAGAAAAATCAATGTTCTTAAGTACCTTCGTTGATCCAAAGCTCTTCTCTATATTATGAACCTCTAATATTGCCACGTTACCATCCTCCTTACTTGAAATAATCCAGCTTGCGTTCTAACCATCCGAGAAGGAGCGTCAGAATACCACTGAATACCAGATAATATACTGCTGTAAAGAACAATGGCCATATCTGACCGGAGATTCCCTGGGAACCTTTCAAAAATGCCTGACCTGCCCAGATAATCTCCTGTAATGCAATGATACGTGCCAATGAAGTATCCTTAACCAATGTAATGATCTCATTGGAAATCGGAGGTACGATCCGTTTGATCATCTGTAACAAAGTGACTTTAAAAAAGATCTGACTCTTCGTCATACCGAGTACCAGACCTGCTTCCTGCTGTCCCTTTGGTACACTCTGGATTCCGCCACGGTAGATTTCTGAAAAATAGCACGCATAATTCACTATAAAGGATACTGCTGCCGCTAAGAATCTTCCTTCTTCACCACCGCCCCAAATTGTTTTACCAAGTACCAACCCCGGAAAATAATAGATAATTAAAAGCTGAATCATAAGAGGTGTTCCTCTTATGATCCAGACAAAAATCCGGGTAAGGTATCGAAGGGGCCGAAATCCGGACATCGAACCAAATGCAATGATCAATCCTAACGGAAATGCTCCTAATAACGTTACAAAAAATAATTTCAATGTCTGCACAAAGCCTACATTCAATGCCTGAAAAACAATCGGCATCTGTTCCATAATTGTTGACATACCTTTACCTGCCTTACTTTATCCTACTGTTCAACCAATGCAGCCTGAACGCCGTACTTCTCAGCAGTTGTCTTCATACTACCATCCTTATAACTGTCTGCAAAAAATGTATTTAACTTTTCTGCCAGATCAGAACCCTTACGGAAACCAACACCATACTCTTCACTATTGAAGCTTGCTGTATATGTAAGATCCTCATATCCTGTTCCCTCTCCAACCATTGCGGCTGCCATCAGGGAATCAATTACAGCTGCGTCGGAGGTTCCTGCCGCAACCTCCATTAATGCATCAGCCTGTGCTTTAACCGGTGTACAATTATAACCAAGTGCATTCACTTCTGCTTCACCGGCCGAACCGGCCTCTACTGCAAAACTAAGATCTTTCAAACTCTCTACTGTCTGATACTGGTCTGCAACATCTTTTTTCACAATCGCAACCTGTGCATTATTACAGTATGCCTTTGAACATTCCATAGAAGATGTCACTTCATCGGTTAATGTCATACCATTCCATACACAGTCAATTGACTTCGCATCCAGCTCTAATACTTTATTGTCCCAGTCAATCTCTACAAACTCAACATCCACACCAAGGCTCTTTGCAAATGCGGTTGCCATATCTGCATCGAATCCGATCCAATTACCATTCTCATCCTGATAATCCATTGGCTCAAAGTCTGTAATACCAACGATCAGTGTTCCCTTATCCTGTACATATTTAAGATCTGACTCATCACTTGACGGCTCTTCGGATGCTTCCGCAGAATCTGCCTGCTCTACTGTTGTATCCTGATTGTTTTCGTTCTTACCACTTTCACTTCCACACGCTACCATGCTAAAGCATAAAGCCACGGAAAGTGCTGCTGCTAATACTTTTTTCTTCATAATAAATAATTCTCCTTCCAAAAATGAAGCGTTTTATCCTTTGATAAAGCACAAATTTCGCACAATGGCATTCTACCATAGCAAAAACCATGTGTAAAGCACATGTTGTTCATTTTTCGGAAGGAGAAAGTTAAATCTGTTCTGTATATGCCTATATATTCGTATTAAATGTTCCCTACTTCACACAACCAATGACATCATTGATATCTTCAATGCCTTTTTCTTCCATAAACTTCTTCATTCCATCAATCACCTTGATCGTTGTATAAGGATCATGGAAATTCGCCGTACCAACAGATACCATCGTTGCACCTGCCATCATGAATTCAATGGCGTCCTCATAATTGCAGATACCACCCATACCAATAATTGGCAGATTCACCGCATTGGCAACCTGATATACCATACGGACTGCAACCGGCTTAATAGCCGGACCCGACAATCCCCCCGTCTTATTCGCAATCGCAAATTGTCTGCGGTTAATATCAATCTTCATTCCGGTCAAAGTATTAATCAATGACAGAGCATCCGCACCACCTGCTTCCGCAGCCTTTGCCATTACCGTAATATCTGTGACATTCGGACTTAACTTCATCACGATTGGCTGTTTTGCTTTTGCCTTGACTGCCTTTGTGATCTGCTCTAAGGCTTTCGGATCCTGACCAAATGCAATCCCCCCCTCTTTGACATTCGGACATGACACATTGATCTCTAACAGATCAACATCTTCGTCTCCAAGACGCTCCACAACCTCTACATAATCCTGTTCTGACTTACCGCATACATTCACAATGATCTTCGTATCGAACTGCTTGAGAAATGGAATATCTCTTCCACATAACACATCAATTCCCGGATTCTGAAGTCCGACTGCATTCATCATACCACCATACGTCTCGGCAATACGCGGGGTTGGATTACCCGGCCAAGGCACATTTGCTACCCCTTTCGTAGTAACAGCTCCCAACTTATTCAAATCGACAAATTCGTGATACTCTGCACCGGAGCCGAACGTTCCAGACGCCACTGTTACCGGATTCTTAAATTCTACTCCTGCAATATTAACGGAAAGATTCATTAGAACTCCACCTCCCCTGCATCAAATACGGGACCATCCTTGCATATTCTCTTATTCTTTACATGACTGTGATCATCTACCTCAGTTGACTTGCACACACAGGCAAGACAGGCACCAATTCCGCATGCCATCTTCTCTTCTAAAGAAAGTTGTGCTTCCATATGATTGGCAAACGCATACTCCTTGATCGCACGTAACATCGGAGTCGGTCCGCAGGCATATATAATATCACCTTTAATCTCATATTCACGGATTGCATCTAAGACATTGCCCTGTACACCGGTCTTGCCATCCTCACTCGCAATATAGATCTCTCCTCTTGGTTCCAAATCCTCTAATAAAAAAGTCTCATCCCGAAATCCCAATACGATATTCTTCTCACAATCTAACTCCTTCGCAAGTTCCAGCATTGGTGGAATTCCAATACCTCCGCCAATCAGAATAGCACGCTTGTCTTTCAAAGTAAATCCATTACCAAGCGGTCCCATAACCTCTATACTATCGCCTTCTTCCAACTTAGAGAATTCTTCCGTTCCTTTACCTACAACACGATATACCAGACGAATTGTTCCCTCTTCATGATCGATCTCACACAAACTGATCGGACGTGGTAACAAGTTCGCCCCATCCTTGCTATACAACGATACAAACTGTCCGGCTTTCGCCTGATCTGCAATCTCCGGCACATACAAAACAAGACTGTAAATATCGCTCGCCAACTTCTTCTGACTGCGCACTTTTGCTGTTAATTTCACTGCACTCATTTCGTTCACTCCTAATCATTCTTATTGGTATATTTTCTTATGGAAAATCACCATTGTTCTTCTATCTTACATATCCGGATTATGCAATCTTACTTTGCTTTTGCAATTGCTCCTGTAATATCTTCTACCATATCAATCACCGCCTGACGGGATGCATCCGCAAAGTTCTCTGCTCCAAACTTCGCATACTTCTCCTGCTTATATGCCGCAATGATTCCTCTCGAAGAATTCACAATTGCACCTAATCCATCGGCATTAAAGTAATGTACCAGATCTTCTGCCTTTCCACCCTGTGCACCATATCCCGGCACTAAGATATAAGTCTTTGGCATCAGTTTACGAAGTGTCTTACCCATCTCCGGATAAGTTGCGCCGATGACGCATCCTACATTGCTATATACATCGCCCATACATTCTTCGCCCCATTCATTCACCTTACGGGCAACTAATTCATATAATGGTGTTCCATCCACTAACTGATCCTGGAATTCACCGGAAGACGGATTCGAAGTCTTAACCAACACAAAGATTCCCTTGTTCTCCTCTTTACATACATCAATAAATGGCTTCACTCCGTCACTTCCCAAGTATGGATTCACCGTTACAAAATCCTCAGAAAATCCGGAATACCGCTTGCTTCCAACTGTTACTTTACCAAGATGTCCGGTTGCGTAAGCTCCAGAAGTAGAACCGATATCTCCACGTTTAATATCTCCGATCACAACCAGTCCCTTCGACTTGCAATATTCACAAGTCTTAGCAAATGCAGCAAGTCCCGGTACCCCAAACTGTTCATACATTGCAATCTGTGGCTTTACTGCCGGAATCAGATCATAAGTTGCATCTACAATCGCTTTATTAAACTGCCAGATTGCCTCTGCGGCTCCCTCTAATGTCTCTCCATATTTCTCAAATGCCTTTTTCTGTACATGCTCCGGTACATAACCAAGCATCGGATCTAATCCTACTACCACAGGTGCATTCAACGTTGAAATCTTCTCTACTAATGTGTTAATCATAACTTTCCTCCTGAAATGGTCCTATCGGACATACTTATATGTATTATAAGACAATTCCTGCCATTCTTCAATTCTTTATAATGACTTTTTATGAAATATTGGTGACAATATTTATCCTGTTTGTTCTATAAATGATCCTCTCAGAATCATATTTCTAAAATTACATTACATTTTAAGAATTTTTTTGAAGACATTTTCTTTCCTCTATCGTTATAATAGGTGTAAGCGCAAAGAAGGGAGGCGATCATATCACAGAAACTGAATATTTTGAGTACCTGCTCAACCAATACGGCAATCTGGTATATTCCATCTGTTATAAGACCTGCCAGAATCCCTTTGATGCAGAAGATCTGACCCAGGAAACGTTCCTGTCTGCTTACCGGAATTTAAACCAGTTTGACCATACATATGAGAAAGCCTGGATCTGTAAGATTGCTTCCCGCAAATGTCTGGACTATCTGAAGAATTCCGGACGGCGTCTTCTTCCAACAGAAGATACTTATCTAGATCAGGCTGACGAATCTTCAAAGATTGAGGATTCTTATCTTGAGCAAGAGACAATGCAGCAATTACTTGCCGCCTGTAAGCAATTAAAGTCACCATATAACGAAGTCGCCAGAATGCATTTTTATGAGGAACGAACTGCGGCAGAGATTGCAACGCAGACAGGCAGTAATATTAAAACGATACAGACACAGATTTATCGTGCCAAAGCCATGCTTAAGAAATTATTACAAAAGGAACTATTACCCAGTTCAGAAAGGAGGGCAACATGACGGATTCTGAATTTCTACAATTATTAAAAGATATGGCTTCCGATGAACATCCACTAGACGAACGTTCGATTCAGAAAGCCAATCAGTTAGAACACCATATGAAAGAAGAGCATCTTATGCGTGCTTATGAACGAGATGAAACACCCGATGCGAATGCCAACCGGATGCCAGCCTATCTGAAAGATCAGATTCTGACACGTGTCGCACAACCAGATATGCAGATTGCAGCCACCCCGAGACGCTTTTCAAAGCGAATGGAATTATTCCTATATAGCTGCCGTGTTACTGTTGCCGTTGCTGCTTCTCTTCTATTGTTGTTTGCAGCATCCTTCAGCCAGTCGGTTGTCACACCAGAACCCAAGGCAGATACGCAGGCACAGCTTGATATAACGAATGTAATCACGGAACATTTTTCAAACAACAGTGTTACAATCACTGGATGGTTTCAAAACATCTCAAAACAGATTATGACAATAGGATCCAAGACTCCTCAAAAGAACGAATCCTCTTCACCAAGGGATTCCTCAACAAAGGACACTTCTGATCCAAGTCACCAATAATGAAGAAACGAATACGAAATATCGAACATATAACGGAGGTTTTCACTATGACAAAACAGAAAAAAGGATTTTTATTATTTATCGCATCTTTAATACCCGGTGCAGGAGAACTCTACATGGGTTTTCGCAAAATGGGCTTAAGCCTTATGATATTATTCTGGGGGTGTATTGCCATCGCATCTTTCTTCTCCTTTAATGCGATCATCTTCCTGTTGCCAATCATCTGGTTCTATAGCTTCTTCAACACCCATAACTTAAAATCACTTTCCGAAGAAGAATTCCATAATATAGAAGATAAATTAATTCTGCCAGTTGATGGTCTGATTCAGAACAAGGAGCTATTTCTGAAGCGCTATCGTAATGCAATTGCCATTCTTCTAATCTTCATCGGTGTTGTATCCCTATGCAACGTGGGTAGTAATTGGTTATATCAGATTCTCGGTGTAGACGAATACTATCTATTGGTCGACATGGCACGCCAAATTCCGGCTGTCATACTGTCTGTCTTCCTGATTGTATTCGGCATCCACTTAATCCGCGGCAAGTACGAAGCCTTAGAATCAGAAGAAACTTCTACTTCCTCAAAAGAAACTCTTCACTCGAATGCACCACAGAAAGCAGATGTAACATCTACCAAAAACAACTCGAAGTCTGAAGCTGCAGCAAAAGAACCGGCAGCCTCACCACAAAAGGAGGCAGATCAAGATGAAAACGCATAAAGTGGGAACAACTACCTTTGGATGTATTCTAATTATATTAGGCATTGTACTACTTCTTCAGCTATTTGTGCCAGGTCTTAACTACACAATCATTCTAGACTTCTGGCCAGTTGCCCTCATCCTGCTTGGGATTGAGATTCTGGTTGCCAACGCACGCAGCAGCACCGTTCAATTTCAGTATGATGGATGGTCAATTGTTTTGATGTTCCTTACACTTGGCTTTACATGCTGCATGGGCATTGCAGATTTTGTGCTTACACACATGCCCCAATATCTATAACCCTTGCACAGCGTAAGTGAAGACGGACGCGCATGTTAGGAGTGTATGAACCCGCCTTTTGGGTGGTGTCATGTTGCAGCAGGCACATTTGCATTACGACTCGCACGCAACAGTACTAGCACTCCTACTAATAAGCGAACTCACAATAAAAGGATATAGATTCGGAAGTGTACCTACTAACGATAGAGG